>Ga0256847_1000008_pt1 | contig 143355 bp, 120 predicted proteins | sample TeddybearmetaG_FD_189099 | JGI IMG/M metagenome (GOLD analysis project Ga0256847, IMG submission 189099) | Hydrothermal vent microbial communities from East Pacific Rise, Pacific Ocean - Teddybear | ecosystem: Environmental > Aquatic > Marine > Hydrothermal vents | place: Pacific Ocean: East... | reverse complement strand
GAGCTTCTTTGGGAGGGTACGGAGATTATACGAATCTTTCTACGAATTTAGGAGCTAGCAATAGCATAACCATTACCCCACTTTGGACGGGAACTATTTATGCAGAGGGTTATGCTGTTTGGGTAGATTGGAACCGTGATGGTGATTTTGGGGATGCAGGTGAATTGGCCTATTCTCTCTCAGCAACAACGGCTACGCCAATCACAGGTTCATTCAGTGTTCCTGGAGGAGCTTCGGCTGGGCCTACCCGTATGCGAGTGTCAATGAAGTACAATGCCATTCCAGATCCTTGTGAGAGTTTTACCTATGGTGAAGTGGAAGACTATATTGTAGTTATTCCTTCTTCAATTCAGGGACCTTCCAGTAATTCTGGCAGTACCGTTTATCATGGAACGGACGTTTTAATTTATCCAAACCCAATAAAAGGGTCTCATCTTATGGTGCAGGTTTTAGGAAGTACGCCAACTAGCTACGTGATTTATACTATCGCGGGAAAAGTGGTTAAACATGGAAATTATACCCATCAATTGGACGTGAGAGCGTTGTCAACCGGAATGTATATTCTTCAAATTAATACAGATAAAGGCAAGTTTATAGAGCGATTTGTCAAGGAATAATTGTTCTCATTATTTCTGAAGAAAAGCCCGACACTTATGGTGTTGGGCTTTTTTTATTTTTTCTATTGAAGCATATGCTACCTGCCCCTCTTTTTGATATTCTGATAGTATGATTCATAACTAAGGCTTATATTTATTTCCGAAGAAAAAGAACAGCTACAAACTCCCTATTCGATTATTATTACTGAATTTTGTTTAACAATAAACACTATGAAATACACGACCTTAAAAAAACTACTGATTTTTTCACTGGTAATCTTCGTTGTTAGCGGTTTTAGCACCTGCGTAGAGAACCAAGAAAAGGAATTATTAGGCTGTTGGGCCAATTCGAGAGAGGAAAGCAAGGTTCCTTCGGTGAGTACTATTTTTAGACCCTGTGATTTTAAGGAGTTTCCTCCCAGCCGCTTCCGATTTAAGTTTGAATTGATGAAAGCGGGCAAATGTGAGATAAGCATGGTCGGGCCAACGGATGCTCATTATATGGAAAATGGAACTTGGGCATTTGATAAAAAGACGCATCTTTTAGAGCTTTTTAATGGGGAAGGAAATAGTCATAGAAAGTTTGAGGTGCTTAACTTGGGCGAAAATTTACTTGAGTTGAAATCGTTATGATTACTTCAATTTTGTTCCATTTTCACGCCAATATGAACCGTAAGGTGTTAATTTCAAGAGAAATAAATTTGTAGGAAAATATTTACAATACATAAGTTTTTTATATATATTCGGGCCTTGAATAAAATTTTATTTAACTATTTAAACCGCCAAATATGAAAAAAACTATTACCTTAATGTTACTATGTTTTCTAGCCGTTGGCTCTGTTTACGCTCAACAAGAGCGGAGCTGTGCTGCGATGGAGGACTTAGAACAACGTAAACAACAAGATCCAACTTTAGAGTTGCGAATGCAACAAATTGAGGACTACACTCAAAAGAAAATCAGTGAACTCGGTGAGAACAGAATTATAAACGGGAATATCATTACCATTCCTGTAGTAGTTCATATTCTTTACACGAACGCTACAAATAACATTAGCGACGCTCAAATTCTTTCTCAAATTGATGTTTTGAATGAAGATTTTAGACGCTTAAACTCCGATGCCGATGGTACTTGGGCGCAAGCAGCCGATACTCAAATTGAGTTTTGTATGGCATCTGTAGACCCTAACGGGGTTGCTACAACTGGAATTACTAGAAAGTCAACCACACAGACAAATTGGTATGCGTCAACCAACAATATGAAAAAAACGGCTCAAGGTGGAATTGATCCTTGGGACACAAGTGAATACCTAAACATGTGGACCGTTCCTAAGATACTTAGAGACAACGGAGATACAATTTTAGGTTATGCTCAGTTTCCAGGTGGAAGTGCAGCTACAGATGGCGTGGTTATGGGATATAACTACTTTGGAAACATTGAACAGGTTTCTCCTCCTTTCGATTTAGGACGTACGACCACTCACGAAGTAGGTCACTTCTTAAACTTACGCCATATCTGGGGCGATGGACCTTGTGGAAGTGATGATTTAGTAACGGATACTCCGGAATCTGACTTTCAAAACTTCGGATGTAACCCTACTCATGTTTCTTGTAGTACCGTAGATATGGTTCAAAACTATATGGATTATAGTGATGATTCTTGTATGAACCTTTTCACACAAGGACAAACCGATAGAATGCGTGTTACTTTGCTTCCAGGTGGTGTAAGAGCTGCTTTGGGTGCTTCAGATAAATGTGGACCACCACCTGCACCTACGTGTACAGATGGTATTCAGAATGGAGATGAAACAGGAGTTGACTGTGGAGGGACTACTTGTGCTCCTTGTGCGGTTCCTACATGTACAGACGGAATCCAAAACGGTGATGAAACAGGTGTTGATTGTGGTGGAACTAGTTGTGCTCCATGTCAAATAGCATGTACTTCAACGGAAACAAATTTCCCTTATAACGAAGGTTTTGAAAACACGACTGGTGCTTGGACTCAAGATGCCGGAGATGATTTTGATTGGACCGTTCTAAGTGGATCTACTGGATCTTCAAATACAGGACCAACTAGTGCAGACGAAGGTTCTTACTACATTTATATGGAGTCTTCTACACCGAATTACTCTACCAAAAGAGCAATTCTTAATTCTCCTTGTTTCGATTTAAGCGGAGCTACGGCACCTAGTATTTCGTTCAAGTACCATATGTATGGTGCTTCAAACATGGGTAGTCTTGCTTTAGAAGCTACAACAGATGGAATTAACTGGACTAGCGTTTGGAGTGCAGCAGGAAATCAAGGAAATGCTTGGTTGTCTGCCAACGTAGATCTGTCTGCCTACAATGGTACTACCTTACAAGTTAGATTTAACGGTGTAACGGGTACTACATGGCAAGGGGATATGGCTGTTGATGCCTTAAATATTGTTACATCTATACCTGCTCCTACTTGTAGTGACGGTATTCAGAATGGAGATGAAACTGGTGTTGACTGTGGCGGTGCTACATGCGCGCCATGCTCTACTGGTGGTAGCGATATCTTACATGAAGGTTTCTTTGAAACTGGATGGGATAACTGGCAAGATGGAGGAAGTGACGTATCTCGTTATAGCGGTAGCCGCTCTTTCGAAGGGAGTTACTCTATCAAATTAAGAGATAACTCTGGAACTGCTTCAGCAATGACTTCTGAAACTTTCGATGTTAGTTCTTATGATGAAGTGGAAGTAAGCTTCCATTTCTATGCGTATAGCATGGAGAGTAATGAAGATTTCTGGTTACGCTACTACGATGGTTCAGCTTGGACTACCGTTCAAACTTGGGCTCAAGGACCAGACTTCAGCAACAATGGATTCTATACAGCAACCGTAACTATAGATGCTGCTACGTATACTATGGCAAACAATGCTCAATTCAGATTCCAATGTGATGCAAGCGGAAATGGAGATCACATCTACATTGATCAAGTAGTTATTACTGGAATCAATACAGGAAGTGGAGCTCGTGTGGGCCGTAATGAAATTCAGTTTATCTCTGGGTTGAATACGGGTGACGGCTTGGATACTGAAGTTGAATTTGTCCTATATCCTAATCCATTGAAAGGATCTTTACTAACGGTGAGTATCAAAGGCGACCTACAACCTGAATATAGAGTTGTAAACGTACTTGGGCAAACAGTAGTTTCAGGAACCCTAGTTAATGATACGATTGACCTTGGCAATTTAGAAGCAGGAGTATACTTCGTTGAATTAACTGACGGTGATGAGAAGTTTGTGAAGCGATTTATTAAAGAATAAACGCTTAATAATAATACTAAAACCCGCTCTATGGAGCGGGTTTTTTTATGCGATAATGTGTTATATTTATATCAAACGGAGCTTATTTCATGCGATTCCAGCAAGTCTTCATTCCGAAGTTTTAGAAAGACTTGTGCTACCGTGATAGTGTCTTTTTCACAGTAGGTGATAATTCGACTCATATCGTTTTGATCATAAAACACGTCACGAACTTCACTTCCGTCTATATCATCTTTGGGCGACGGAATTCCAAGAACATGGGCCATAAGCTTTAAGGACGTAAAGGTTTTATAGTCGCCGAATTTCCATAATTCTAAGGTGTCCAAATGAGGGACTTCCCAAGGTTTTTTCCCGAAGAGATTTAGCTTGAAAGGAAGATCTATCCCAAGAATAATCATTCTTCGAGCGATATAAGGAAAATCAAATTCCTTACCATTGTGCGCGCAAAGTAATTGTTGCGGCTTACTAAATTCATTTTCCAACAAGGCTTTGAATGCTGTAAGAATAGTTTTTTCTACTCCATGAAAGGACCGAGTTCGAAAATTCCGAATGGCTCCTTTCAATTGAAAATAACCCACGCTGATGCAAACTATTTTACCGAATTCGGCCCAGATTCCAGCGCGATCGTAAAATTGCTCGGGACTGTAATCCTCTTTACGCTGGTACTTTGTTTTTTGAGCCCAGAGTTCTTGAGTAGCGGGTTCTAGGTTGTTAAATTGCGGGTGCTGTGGAACCGTTTCAATATCCAAAAATAGGATATGTTCCAAGGGTATACGTTTCAACATGTTTTGAAGTTAGGAGGGGAGGAAGTAGCTATAAAATTACAAAAAATACTTAATGACCACCTGTTTTTCAACAAAACAAATTAAATTACCTATGTTTATCGTCATTCGTTTAATTTCAAACACAATGGATTGATGAACCTTAATAATATACTTTATGAAGATCCTAGTTAGTTTTCTTTTGTTTTTTATTGTTTCAGTTGGACTGAGCCAAACTACCGATGCTTTTGTATATCGGGCGGCGGTTTTAGATAGCGTTGGACAGGGCCGTTCGAATGAAAATTTTGAGATAACCATCAGGATTCAAAACGGCGCGATTCCCAATGACAAATTACAATATGCGGAACGACATCTGGTGGTGACAGATGAGCTTGGATGGTACCAGGTGAAGATTGGATCAGGTGAGACAGCCGACATGTACAATATCTTAAGCGATGTCGATTGGAAAAAGAGCAGGAAGCATTTGTACATCATTGTGAAGGAGCTAGAAGGGAATGTAGTGAGTAATTCGATCACTGAAATTGTGGATGCACCGACCCTATCGTTTGCCACCAATGTGGAAAGCAAAGCATTACTCACATTGAATTGTTTCACAAATTTGAACACTTTACGCGAATTTGATGCTCCTGAAGAAGGTGATATGGTGTGTGTAAAAGGTCATTCCAGCGTTAGAGATGGAGGAGAAGGATTCTTTTACTACAAATCCGAAATGCTTGAGGCCGATGACGATGGTATCATTATTAGACCCAAAAACGTTTACAGTGATAAGCCTGGAAGATGGGTGCGAAATATTGATGGTTACATTAATATAAATTATTATGGGGTACGACCTGGTAATAATAAAGGGATAGAATCCAATTCAGATAGGATACAAAGAGCAATTGATTTTGCAGCGTCCAATAAAGCATATGTCCAAGCTTCTCGCAATGGAGGTGTTCACACACAGGGGAATACCATTTTCTTTCCTAGTGGAGAGTACCTAATCGACCGAACCCTGATACTAAGAGATGGAATAAAGTTACTTGGAGAGGGAAATACTTTATTAACAGCTGAAAGGAACGCAAGTTTCGATTATTTTTTTAAGATGGAAGCGGGAAGAGTGATATTGCACATGGAAAGCCTTCGAATTAATGGAAATGGGGAAAAAGGTGTAGGAGGTATGTACTTTAAGGCAAAAGATGGAGAAAACGGAACTGGAGGTCTTTGGCAGAGTAGGTTCGAGAATATCAATATTGTAAATATTGATGGACACGGCATTCACCTTGAGGGTGGAGATAGTATGGGGATCAATGGTAATAACGACTATTCACTACCCAACCAATTGAGTGTCTTCGAAAATGTACGAATAACTCGAGCGAATGATGATAAAAATAGCCTTAGAATGACAGGGTATCAAGGTCAGGTAACTTTCGTAAACTGCTTGTTTCTGGGTAAAAGGGACCGCTCATCCTTGGGCACCAACGTATACATGGCAGATCCTGGTGGTGCTGTTGTGTCCTTTATAAATTGTACTATCGGTGATTCCATCTATGGCATTACCATGGACAATTCTTCCAACATTATGATCGATAATTGTTGGTTTGAAAATTTGTATTTCGCAATTGACATAACCAGTGGAAAGAGTATAAATATTTTTAACAATAGATTCTCCAATGCTTGTGGGTATGGTTCCGAGATCCATACCGTTCCTAGTGAAATACCAACGACCCCTGGTAGTTGCGTTAGCTGTGAAGACTCATTTATAAGCGTGGAACGCAACTATGTGAGAGCATCTATGCCAGCTTCAGAGGAAGCGCATAGGGCCAAATTTATTGTCGCACGAATTTCACATGAAATAGGAACCAATGATAATACCATCATTGCTAGGGCCAATACTTTTGATCACCCAGGACTTTCAAAAACCGAAGGAATAGTGAAACGAGTTCCTGTTCTGGCGCGTACAATAGTCATAGATGGCGGTAATAATGTGGCCGCAGATTTTGACGCAGCTCGGGTATTGAGAACCATTGAATCTACAGTGAGTGGTGGGGAAGAAATCACTCTAAGGATCGATCGATCGAAAGGAAATGGGATTGTGAAAATACGGGATTGGCAAGGGAATGCCGCTAAAGGGAATATCGATTTGAACGGACGAAAAGTACTGGAAGTAACTCATGGACAGGAGGTTAAATTTCTCAAAGTAGATCCGCCACTTTCCAAGAATGGGGATGAGGCTATCTATGTCCTAGTTGCAGTTTCGGAGTCTAACTAGCGTAACATTTTTTTATCAATTCGTTAATTTATGCTTTGGAAAAATTTGATACCTATCAGAACTTCTTCTCGAATTGAATAGGGTATTTAACGATTTTGACCGAATCTATTTATCCTAACCTGCCCTCACTGTCCAAATAGCCTATGTCCATTGAATCACATAAATGAAACTTTATGGTCATAAAGAGTTGAGGAATAACTTAGTTCATTAATGAAAATGTAGTTTGATTTTCAAAAGCATCAACCTCATTTTCATTTATTTTGGATGTATCTGTGATGTCAACATAATCTTTACCACAGACAAATACCCGCACAATTATTGTATTCGGTGGAATGTCAATTGCGGCCAACCCTTCCTTTATAGGTAGACCAAAATCAGAACCATCTACCATTAAATCTTCAATCTTAGAACCACAATATTTAGTTTTAGTCTTCAATGAGGTATTATATTTAGCGCGTATTTTGATCTCACAATTTCTATCAAAACCATCTAGTACCAATATATTATATTGGCTAATAAAGTAAGCTCTTTCTCCATCAGGCCATTCATAACTAACACTCGCCTTTTCATTAGTTGTCAAAAAAGCACCGTAGAGCCCATTTGGTGAAGTGGTGGATTCCTTTGAAAAAACTTTTTGACCCTGGTTAAAAATTCTTCCATACGATTTCGGCATATATTGATCCTTAAAGGGTCTTAAATTGAAAACTAAGTTCCGGTTTTCCTCTGAAAAATTAGGTATTATTTGCTCTTTATTTAAATCACTATTTGAAATCAATAAATGTCTTCTTGACTGTTCTTCAACATATAACCCCTGTATCTTATTCTCAATCAATCCGGACAAGGAATTTCCGATGTGGTTCTTTTTAAAGAAAAGAGAACCAAACAAAACAAATGCAAAAGAGAAGACGAAGACATCTAAGACTTTCACGTACCTTATTCGTGAAATATCTATCCGGTTGAAAAAGACAAAAATCAAGAAGACTCCCCCCAGAATTAGATGTAGCGTAAAGAAGTTATAGACTTTAGCCATCCCAACCGTGCCGTTTGAAGCAAGAAACCCTATTAGCATTGGCAGAAAGATAAATATGAGGATGGCAATAGATATATACATTTTCTGAAAAACGGAAAAACGAATGTTCTTAACAGAATATCGGACAGTTAGATAAATGGCTATGATCAAGAAAAAGATTAAAACTCCGAATTGTTTTTCTAGTAAATTCCAAGATTGCTTAAGTATTAGCAAATAGTCAATATCGAAAATGGTGAATTCTTCCGTAGATTCTACAAGATTTCTTCTTCTGGTATTCCCCGGAGAAAATAGCAAGAAAAGAAACCCTGCCACGGAAATACCAAACAATAACAGCACCCTGAGCGAGAGTTTCCTCGTGAAGATTAATTGATAAAATAGCAGAGCTCCTAAGACAAATGGCACAGGAATTGAAACGACCTCAGCCAAACCGCTAATTAATATGATCAAGAGACCGCATATTACAACCAGTATCTTTTTCCATGATGCCGTAACGGTATTATGCAACAATAAGAATAAACAAGAATATAGCAATAGTGATAGCGAAAATGCAATTGTATAGGAATTAGCAACTGGCAGATAATAAAAATGATAATAATAGCTGTAGGAGCAAACACTTATAGTAAAATGGAATAGAATCGATAGGATCAATGCTTTGCTTTTCGGAAAGATTCGTTTAAAAAGAAAGAAGGAAGAAAAGAGAAACAATAGGTTTAGTGCAGGGATAAAAAATACTTTATACTCATAAAACCGATAGTCGTTAGAAATACCTTGCCCCCACCTTCCGGTATTATGGGTGTAGTTGCTAACAAGACCTTTTGTCCAAACTTGATCAAACGCATAGTTATGCATGTCTCCTGTGCTTGCAAACAAGTATTGACTTATTACAACTACAAGTGCCAAGTGGGAAAGTCCTAATAAACTAAAGAAGACTACGCTTATTACTTTCAGTTTCTTCATTTGCCTACATTTTTGGTATTGGCACATTTTATTGATTCGCAAAGCTACTAATTCATGTTTAAAAAAATTCACATAATTTATTTTATTTAGGATATACAAATGCTGGCTGTTGGTCTAATGAAATGGTTCTTGTGTGAAACCGTCTTTGGTGATGGTTTTCAATTCAACCTAAGATCTCAACCAATCTTCCTTGTCCAAACCGCAATACTAGATTTCGAGCGATTCGTCTTAATACAACGCGGTTATTAGTAAGTCCGCTTCTAGGGTGCTTACGAACTTATATTGAGTCTTGATTGTTTTAAATATTAAACGAAGAATCTATAGTACACAACTTCTAAACTTTACTAGAGTTTAAAGGTTCATTAGATAAATTTTCCGTTCTTTGATGCTTCAAATAAATAAAAGGCCAATCACAAACGAATCCTATGCAACACATTGTCTGTTTGGTAATCCCTTGCTATAACGAGGCCTATATGTTGCCACAGTTGAGAGAAAATTATCTCTCGTTCCTGGACGATTCGACCGATGTAATACTCTGCTTTGTAAACGACGGTTCCAAAGACAATACATTAAACATTTTAGAAGACCTTAAGAAGTCTGCACCTAATAAAATCGAAATCCTTTCATACAATGACAATCAAGGAAAAGCTGAAGCGGTTCTAAGAGGTATGGTACATTGCAATGAGAAGTTTGAACATAACTACATCGGGTATCTGGATGCCGACTTGGCTACTAGCCTCTCGGAAGCAATGCGAGTGAAGAATATATTAGTTAATAATCCAGAACTGTCATTCGTTTTTGGCTCTAGGATAGCGAAGCTGGGCTCGACGATTGAACGTAGCTATTTCCGGTTTTTTGTGGGAAGGATCATTGCGACTATTATTTCTAAGATTCTTGCTCTTCCAGTATACGATACGCAATGTGGGTGTAAGGTTTTCAGAAAGGAAACTTCGCAAAAACTTTTCGTAGAACCCTTTATTTCGAAATGGTTGTTTGACGTAGAGTTGTTCTTCAGAATGTATCAAGCCTATGGAAAGCAAGAGGCCATAAAAAAAATGAAGGAAATCCCTTTAGATGCGTGGATAGACCCCGGAGACTCCAAGGTGAGCTTCACCTATTTCTTCAAGCTTTGGTTCGATCTTAGAAGGATAAATAAAGAGTACAAAAAAATTAATAAGAATTAGTGTTCAACATCGCATAAGCCTCTTCAACATAACGATAAAAATCGTCCGTAAACGGTTGACCTATAAAACCTCCTCTTTGATGTCCTAACCGAACAATGATTAAATCATCTTCAGGAATGGTGATAACATATTGTCCCAATATACCACGCATCACAAACATTTGTTTGTCCAGATGATCGCTCAACCAAAAACCATAACCGTACTCTGGACTGGCTTCAAATCGGGGTACTATACTAGTGGCGACAAATGTAGAGTCTAAAAGCTGTTGTCCATTCCATTTGCCATAGTCCTTATATAACTTCCCAAAACGAGCGAAATCACGTGCGTTACTTGCTATACAACAAAAGGTTTTCGCTAGTTGATGCTCTGCATCATCCACTTGCCATAGTCCGGGCTGGGCTGCGCCCATAGGTTGCCATAGGCTTTCAGAGAGATAATCGGCCAGTTTTTTACCAGATGCTTTTTCAATGATCATTCCTAAGAGCTGAGAATTACCGCTGAGGTATTTATAGACCTTCCCTGGGGCTTCTGTTACTTTTTGTTCTAAGATGGTCTCAGCAAGGTCATCGTCGTAATAAGAACGAGCTGTAACGCTAAAAGGGCTTACATAGGACTCTTGCCAATCCAGTCCCGATGACATAGACGAAAGATCACCCACAGTGGTTTGATCGTTGGAATATTGCTCGAAAAAATCGCTAATGGGTTGATCAAGACTCTTTATATAGCCATCTTTAATCGCTTTACCGAGCATGGCTGAGGTAATACTTTTCGCCATGGAAAAGGAATTGGTTTGGGAGGAAGTGCCATAACCCTCTGCGTAATTTTCATACCAAATACTGTCATTTTTAATTACTAGAAAAGCAACGGTTCCAAGCCGGGTATTAGTTTCCGTAAGCTGAGATGTTGCTGAGGCAGTATTGTAATTTTTATGAAGTGGCCAAGGCTGTGGGCTATTGCCATTTTCAATGGTCATATTTTCAAAATGTGGATGGTCATCAATATAAGCCGTTGTATGGCCCTTCAGATACACAACACGTACACCCTTTAATATATATTCGTAGTCTGTTATGTATAAAAGCCCAATAATCAGGAGGACAATAACGACCAAACCTTTAAAAAATCGCTTCGTAAATTTGAGTAATCGTTGCATAACTTCAATTTAAAATAATTCTCCCTGCTTTACCGGGCTTTCATGTGCTAATAACCACTTTTTTCGATGCAAACCTCCTGCATAACCCGTTAAGGAGCCGTCAGTTCCAATCACTCGATGACAAGGTATGATAATAGCTATGGGGTTCTTTCCATTGGCAGACGCTGCAGCGCGAATCACCTTGGGGTTGCCCAAACTGTTTGCCATTTTTTGATAGGAGGTGGTTTTACCGAAAGCGATAGTTTCCAATTGTTTCCAAACTTTTTTCTGAAATTGAGTCCCCTCAGGATTCAGGTTTAATTGAAACTCAGTTCGAGTTTTGCTGAAATACTCTTTCAATTGAGTAACTACAGACAATAGCACTTCTGGAATTGCTTCCGAAGAAGAAACATCAGTATCCATAAAATGGACGGAGGCCAAGCCAGAAGCATCGCCTTTAATTTCTAAAACCCCCATGGGAGTTGCCATAAATGCTGTCTCCATTAGCTGTTTTTGTTATCGTCATTTATTTGAATTCCCATGCGCTTCGCGCGCAGCTCCCAATTTTTTCTGGCGACGACTTGCATATCTTCAATAGTGTCGCTCTCGTCCATTATTTCTTGTCCAAGAAGCGTTTCAATAATATCTTCCATAGTAACAACACCAACTGTATTTCCAAATTCATCCACCACCAAAGCGATGTGCCCTCGTTGTTTAATGAAAACTTCAAATAAGTCGGGAATGGGCTTTTGGGCGTCCACCACAAAAATATCCCTACGAATGTCGCTCAACATTTTTTCACCACGATCTTCCACGATTTCCTCTAAAATATCATCTTTCAAAACAAAACCTGTAATGTTATGTGTTTTGTTTTTGTAGACAGGAATACGAGAAAACCTTAAATTTTTATGATGCTCATGAAAATGCGCTAAAGTAATGGACTCGTCCTCCATAACCACTACTGGGAATGGAGTCATTACGTCTTTGGCCATGACCAATTTAAAAGCCAGTAAATTTCTAATAACAGCACTTTCGTTCTGCTCAAATACGCCTTCCTGTTCTGCGGTTTCTGTAATGGCCATAAATTCTTCACGACTCATAGAACTCACGTGAGCAGATTTGCCAATAAGCTTCGTAGTTAAAGTTAATAGCCATAAGATTCCTGTCCATTTTAAAGGAAGAATGATAGCTTTTAAGGCAAATGCCGTGAATGGACCTAGTTTTTTCCAATGCGTAGCACCTATAGTCTTCGGAATAATTTCAGAAACAATTAAAATTAAAAGCGTCATTGCGGCTGAGACGATTCCAACGATGTTTATTCCTAGGACATCTACTTTGTATGGAAGTTTTTCGGCCTCCACACCTACTAAAATAGCGCCTACCGTATGTGCGACCGTATTGATGGTGAGGATCGCAATTAACGGTTTGTCAATGTCTTTTTTAAGAGCGGTTAGGGTCTGTGCATATTGTCGTCCTTCCTGAGCTTTTACTTTCAGATAGGTAAGCGTAAAGCTCAAAAGTGCTGCTTCTAAAATGGAGCATAAAAATGAAAAGAAAATGGAAAGTACCGCGTAAACGATTAATAAGGTCATTGAAACTATTTTACGCTTAAAATTACACTTTTAATCTCGAGTGCGGAAATAGAGTTCAAAAGAAAAGCCCAAGATGATGTAATTGACTTAAAACGGGCTGCTACCAACCTACGTAGCGTGGAGGTTCAATCTCTTTTAAGTTAAGATATACTATCAATTGTCCTCTGTGGTGGGTTACGTGATCTAGCAAAAGGTTTAAAATTTGCAGTTTGCTCTTCGGCCCAGCAAAAAATTCGACGGTCTCCTTTAGTTCTTCTTCGGAAGTGGCCGCAACAGTTTCACCAACAGCATCAAATGCTTTTTCCAGGGAAGTAATAATTTGTTCTTTTTTACTAGGAAAAGTATCCGATTTCTCTTTTTCTCTACTGAAATATTTGGTGCTCAACCAGTCCATATTCCCCTGAATATGTTCCAATTGCTCAGCAAAACTACGTTGTCGTTCGGTAGGTTTGTATTCGTAATCTTCTTCAGGCATTAATTGGGCCATCTCAAGGAGATAGGTTTTTGAATTGTCCCATTTTTCTAAAAATGCATCTTTAACATTGGCTTGTTGTGCAAACATAGTGCTCGAAATTAGCAGAGTGAAAAGTAAAATCTTATGGCTCATGGTATTCAGAATTAGGAAATTAATTTTACGACATCCTTGGCAAAATAGGAGGCGATTATATGAGCGCCAGCACGTTTAATGGCAATCAATTGCTCCATCATTACTGCGTTATGATCTAACCAGCCTTTTTCAGCTGCTGCCTTGAGCATGGCGTATTCACCACTTACTTGATAGACAGCAATAGGTACCTCAACGGCATTTCGAATTTCACGAACAATATCCAGATAACACAACCCAGGTTTCACCATCACAATATCGGCGCCTTCATCGATGTCCATTTCAACTACTTTAATGGCTTCATCGCTGTTGGCGAAGTCCATCTGGTATGTTTTTTTGTCCTTCGGAATATTTTTCACATCCACTGGTGCCGAATCGAGTGCATCTCTAAAAGGCCCATAATAGGCGGAGGCATATTTGGCGCTGTAACTCATAATTCCTGTATCAACAAAGCCGTCATCTTCGAGGGCTTCCCGAATCACGCCAACACGCCCGTCCATCATATCACTGGGAGCGACAAAATTGGCTCCAGCCTGAGCATGAGAAAGGGACATTTCAGCTAAAATATCCAAGGTGTCGTCATTTACAATAACCCCATTTTCAACAATACCGTCGTGACCATATTCAGAATAAGGATCTAAGGCAACATCACTCATAACAAGCATACCTGGGGCAGCATCCTTTACTGTTTTAATGGCACGTTGCATTAATCCGTTTGGGTTGATGGCCTCTGTACCTTTGTTATCTTTCAAAGAGTCGGGTACCTTGACGAACAGCAGTACGCTTTTCAGACCTAAGGACCAAAGTTCTTTTACTTCCGCAGAAAGCAAGTCCAAACTATAGCGATAATAATTGGGCATGGAAGCAATTTCTTCTTTAATTCCCTTTCCTTCTACCACAAAAATTGGCACTAAAAAGTCGTTAGGAGTTATGATGGTTTCGCGCACCAAACTGCGTATGGCTTCATTGCTGCGCAGTCGTCTATTTCTTCTTATTGGATACATAGTGGTATGATTAAAACTAATCTAAGTTTCGTATAAATTTATCGACGTTAATATAAACATCATCCTCCCCTTGCTGATCAAAAGGGTTTTCCAGATGCGCTTGAATATTGTCTAGAGCTACGAGAATCACACTAAATAAAACCGGTACTGCAAATTGAAGGCCGAAGGTGAAATTGGTAACGTTTTCCGCAAAATGTGGGCCGTAGACAATAGGTAATATTACGATGAAAATATCGCTGTAGGTACGAAGTGTTATTGGCGTACGGTATTGATAAATATGTTTAATTCGTTCAAAGGAAATCATCATTTTACTCAGAAACTGATTGGAGCGAGATGCTTCACCGGATGGAAGTCCATACCCCCGCATGGATTTAATGAATTCGGATAAATTTTGAAAACTGTTGTAGACCTCTTTTTCATGCTTTTCTAAACTGTCCACAGGATTACTGAATACAACTTTACAGGAGTTCAATAGCAAACGTAAATGTTCTTTTAATTCAGTTTTAAGTGCAACAGGAGGGTTTTCTAACCAATGTGATACGGCGAAAAACAAAGCGCGCCCATGTGCCTTTATTGAGCCGTATTCATCTAGGGCAACTTCTCTACGTTTATAAGCACCGCCAATGGAGAAAACAATGGGGAATACAATAGCCGTTCCTATGAGTGTGAGCGGAAAGTTTGCTTTTATTTCAAAATGAATACAAATGATAGTTGAAAGGATGGACAGACCCGTTATAAGAATCGTCTTGTAATTGACAATTAAGAAAATACGTTTTAAAAGCTTCCACATATTATATCCAGTCTTTTGGATGCGTTAATACTTCAATTAATTTTTCCTCTTCGCTACCTTCTTTGGGATGATGGTCATATATCCATTGAACCCGTGGAGGTAAACTCATGAGAATGCTTTCTATGCGCCCATTGGTTTTTAAGCCAAACAAAGTTCCCTTATCATGTACGAGGTTAAATTCAACATAGCGCCCTCTGCGTATTTCCTGCCAGTCCTTTTGTGCTTCGGAATAAGATAAACCTTTTCGTTTTTCCACGATTGGGACGTATGCTTCTAAAAAACTATCCCCCACTTCCGTGACAAAATCAAACCAATGTTGAAGCGACATCTCGTCCGTTTTCTTCAGATAATCAAAAAACAAGCCCCCAATTCCGCGACCTTCCCCGCGATGGGTGTTGTAAAAGTACGAATCACAGCGTTCTTTATACTTGGGGTACAACAACGGATCGTGTGCGTCACAGGCTGTTTTACAAACCTGGTGAAAATGTTGAGCGTCTTCTTCGAATAAATAATAGGGCGTCAAATCTTGACCACCGCCAAACCATTGGTCTACAACATTTCCCTCTGGATCATACATTTCAAAATACCTCCAATTGGCATGCACTGTTGGAACCATTGGATTTTTTGGATGTAATACCAAACTCAAACCACCCGCAAAAAAATGTGCATCTGTGACCCCAAAATATTGCTGCATACTTTCGGGTAATTTACCGCTTACCTCACTAATATTCACGCCTCCTTTTTCGAAAACCGCTCCATTTTCAATCACTCTTGTGCGACCTCCGCCGCCTTCAGGGCGTTTCCAAATATCTTCTTGAAATATTGCTTTTCCATCGATCGCTTCTAAACCTGCCGTGATGGTGTTTTGAAGTGCTCGAATATAGGATACAAATTGATCTTTCATGAAATGTTTTAAGATAGTTAGGCTTCTATTTTGGTTGCATTCTTTTCAGCAATTTTCATCCGCCCTGATTCTTGAATCAGTCGAACCGTTTCTGTGGTGGAAGCCGTCACCGATAAGGGAAGTACTAGAATAATGCCTATGACAGGAATAAACAACATGGCCATGAATACAATTCCATTTCCCATGGCAATACCACTATGACTCCGAACAAATTTTAGGCTTTCGTCATACTTAAAATGACGTTCTAAAGTGTAGTCCATATTACCGAATCCTGCATAGTAAGATTGTACCAAGAAAAGTAAAACGGTAGTGAAAATATTAATAATGGGTATAAAGCTAAAAAGCAGAATTGGAATCGTGAACAGCAACTCCATGAATAAGTTTCGCACGTTGATTCGCACACCTCGCCATAGTTGGGCGGTAAATTTTGTATTTCGATGTTCGTGTAGCTCTCCGAGTAAGTGGGCTTCAATTTTTTCGGAGACCGGACTCATAAATGGCGCACTTAGTGCCATAATAATGTGTTTGTAGAGAATGAAACCAATCACTACAATTAGAATTCCACCAAAAACATCGCTAATCGTTCTGAATGTTTCAGATCCCCATTCCCAGACCCATGCCTTGGCAATGATTCCTCCAATATTGTCGCTCAGACCATAAGCTGTAAACCCAACAAGGGCAAAGGTCAATAGGCTAATCAAAATCGGTACTCCGAAATACTTCCAAAGGCCCAATTTGCTAATCAACTGAAACGAACCTCCATAAGCTCTAATTCCTCTAAAAATGTTTTTAAACATAGTTGTATTATTCTGAAATGTAAATTAAGGTATTCTCAATGTTTCCTATTTCTTCAATTTTGGTCACTTTTTGAGCATTTTCAAGCTTTTTTTGAATAAAACGAACGACTTCTGTCTCGTTTTCGAAGGATTTGCCCAAAAACCACTTTATTCCAAGGCTATTATTTTGCAAATCCATGTGTTGATCCAATAAATCATTTTTTGTTACTTTTTCAAACAAAAGAGTTAATTTTTCAGTCCAAATGGCACTTTTTTCATCACTTTTGGTTCGTTTTCGACAATTTCGACAAATTAGAATATTCCATAGCGCATGTCGGAATGCGTTCGCCTTTCCATTTTTATGATGCGCTCGACCATAAAGCGTATCACAGATTTGCAAAGTTCTTTTAGTAGCGCTCAAAGTGGGCCTAATTAACAATGGTCTACTCCCAATTACAAGGCCCAATTTAAATAATTGACCAATACTCAATTGCCTTATGCGTTTCCAAAGGTTCACGAGTCAGCTCTATATTCTTTAACGGCCTCAATAAAGGCAGCAGCATTTTCCAAAGGGATATTTGGTAAAATACCGTGACCTAAATTTACAATATATCGGTCTTTCCCAAACTCGTTGATCATTTGAGTCACCATTTTTTTAATTTCTGAAGGAGGACTAAACAAACGAGTCGGGTCAAAGTTCCCTTGTAATGTAATCTTACCGCCAGATAAATATCGTGCATTTTTGGCAGAACAGGTCCAATCCACACCTATGGCGGCGGCACCGCTTTTTGCCATGGTGTCCAGTGCAAACCAACAACCTTTTCCGAATGCAATCACTGGAGTTTCGTCTTTTAGGGCATCGATGATTTGTTGGATGTATTGCCAACTAAATTCTTGATAGTCCACAGGAGACAACATACCTCCCCAGCTATCGAAAACTTGAACTGCATTCACGCCTGCTTTCACTTTTTCTTTAAGATAAGCGATGGTCGTATCCGTAATTTTTTGAAGTAACTCATGCGCTGCCACTGGCTGAGTAAAACAAAATTGTTTTGCCTTATCAAAGTTCTTGCTTCCCTGTCCTTGCACGCAATAACAAAGTATGGTCCATGGACTCCCTGCAAAACCAATAAGTGGAATTTCATCGTTTAGCTTTTCCTTGGTCATTTTAATGGCGTCCATCACATACCCCAAAGTTTCCTGGATATCCGGAACAATAACTGAATCCAGATCTTTGTGTGTTCTAATGGGGTTAGGTAACCAAGGCCCTACATCTGGTTTCATTTCTACTTCAATATTCATCGCTTGAGGAATCACCAATATATCACTGAATAAAATGGCGGCATCCATCCCATATCTTCTAATAGGTTGCATCGTTATTTCACTTGCCAGCTCAGGAGTTTGGCAACGAGTAAAGAAATCATACTTCGCTTTGATTTCCATAAACTCTGGCAAATAGCGGCCAGCTTGACGCATCATCCAAACAGGAGGCCGTGTTACTGTTTCGCCATTGAGCGCGCGTAAAAATAAATCGTTTTTAATCTTTGTCATTTGTCATTGTTTTCACCGCTGCAGCAATAACGCTTTCCACGGTGGTCGAATTGGCAACAATTACGTTGCCTATATATTTTTTTGCCGCTGTTGCAGTGGTCTCTCCAATGCAAAAGGCAGAGGTATTTGTAAAGTAGTCTTCTAAGGTTATCAGCGCATTTTTATCTGCTTTTTGCCCTTCCACAAAACTTTCAACTCCCGTTGGACTAAAAAATAGGATATTTGCCCATTTTTGATCAAAATGTCTCGGTTTTAACTCAGTTTTATATGTTTCTAGCTCAAAAACGGGTATTTTTTCTTCTTTTAACAATTTTGGAAGGTCATCTCTTCGGTGACTTCCGCAAATGAATAAAAAGGAGTCTTTTTTGTTATTATTTATGATAAAATGAGCTAATTCTAATGCATTATTGGACATTTTAGCAACATTTTGCTCATTTTCCTTCAATTTCAATTCGGTTTTAGGCCCCACACAAAAACACTGTTTGATGCGTGTGGAAGCTTTCTTATTATTAAAGAAGGAATGCACCGCATTCTGACTTGTGAAAATGGCATTTTCAATCAACTCTGGAGCTTCGAAATCGACCGCTATAATTTTGACGGCATCATAGCTTTCAAATGAAAGTCCCGCATTCAACAAAAGTGTTTCTTGTGATTGCGACAATTTTTTGGTTGAAAGGACCGTCTTCTCACTCACAACATTTCCTTTTTTATGGACTCCATCAGTTCCTTACCACCCTGCTCTAATAAATGCAAGGCACCTATTCTTCCGAAGGTTTCATATTGGTCAATACTACTAGAGCGCTCGACTTCCAATTTAATTTGGCCGTCTAATGAAAGTAGAACTCCTTTAAAATGAATTTCGTTCTCATTGATGGTTGCGATAGCTCCAATAGGTGCCGTACATCCACCTTCAAGCACTCGTAAAAATTCTCTTTCTATATGTGTGCAAATTTGAGCATTCGTAACATTAAGGTTAGCGGTTGCTTCTTTGCAATAAGAATCACTTTCTAAGGCAACCACTACCATAGCACCTTGGGAAGGGGCTGGAATCATCCAATCTAGTGGCATGTAATTTTTTGGAAGCACTTGAATTCTTTCCAATCCTGCCTTTGCAAAAATGGCTCCTTGCCAAGGGCTATCCTGAAGTTTTTGAAGTCGTGTATTTACATTACCACGCAGGCCAACCACCTGATGTTCCGGATAGCGATGCAGCCATTGTGCCTTTCGCCGTAAGCTTCCTGTTGCAATCGCGCAATGGTCTTCAAAGTTGGGTTCGCCATTGGGGACTAAAATATCTAGAGCGGAAGCTCGTTCCAAAACGGCTGTTTGAACAATACCAGTAGGTAGCAACGTGGGAACATCTTTCATGCTATGCACGGCAATATCCACAGTTCCATTAAGCATGGCAATATCTAATGTTTTAGTAAAAATACCGGTGATTCCTAATTCGTAAAGCGGCTTGTCCAACACGAGATCTCCTGTAGATTTAACGGGAACCAATTCGGTTTTATACCCTAAGGCTTCTAGTTGGGTTTTTACGGTTTGCGCTTGCCAAAGTGCGAGTTGACTATCGCGGGTGCCTATCCTAATGACCTTGCTCACAAATCTTTGTTTGATAGTTGGAATACCTTTTCAATTAAAGCAATGCTTTCATTTGCTGAACCATTTTCGTTTTTCAAATGATTGGCGAAATGGGTGGTTATTTTCTGAATGATACGGTTACTGATAATCTCAGCCTGCTCTTCATTGAAATTGGAAAGCTTGCTTCGTTGATTGTCAATTTCTCCTGCTTTTATTTCTGAAAGTTTTGTTTTTAACGCCTTGAGGGTTGGCGCGAATTTTCGATTTTCGGCCCAGGCACTAAACTCCTTGTTCACATCAGTAATAATATCCTTAGCTAGTGGAATTTGAGATTGACGATGCTCCAATGTCTTATCAGTTACCTGAGAAAGTTCATCCAAATGAATCAAGGTGACGTGTTCATTCTCCGTAACATTGTAGGCCACATTTCTTGGAATAGAAAGGTCTAAGATTAGTAGTGGTTTTTTTAAATAAAGCAACTCCTTATTGATGGTGGGTTGTTGAGCGCCGGTAGCCACAATTAGGATGTCACTATTTGCGATTTCACTTTGAATATTGGCGTAATCCTTGACGACCAAATTAAATTTACCAGCAATTTCCTCGGCTTTAACCTTGGTTCGGTTGATGAGCGTTATATGCTCATTTTTCGTATGTTTTATTAAATTTTCACAGGTATTACGACCTATTTTTCCAATTCCGAAGAGAGTAATATTTTTTTCTGAAACAAATGGGACACGCGCCATAATGTATTGCACGGCGGCAAAGCTTACGGAGGTTACTCCAGTAGAAATCTCGGTTTCATTTTTGATTCGCTTGCTAGCCTGAATTACTGAATTACCCAAACGTTCCATATAGGGGTTGAGCATGCCAGCTTCCTTTGATCGTTGCAAACCACTTCGCAACTGACTAATAATTTCAAAATCGCCTAAAATTTGACTATCCAAGCCCGTACCAACATGAAAAAGATGAGATACGGCTTCCTTGTTTTTATGAACATAGGCTACTTTTTCAAAAGCCTCGATCGTACCTCGTGTATGCTCGCATAACAGTTTTATAAGTTGGTAAGGATGTTGTGCAAAACCATATAGTTCGGTTCGATTGCAGGTAGACATAATACTAAGGGATGATATACCATTCTCTTTTGCCTGAAGTAAGATGGCCTTTTGAGCGGTTTCAGAAATACTGAAATGCCCGCGTGTTTCGGCATCGGCCTTTTTATAGTTAAGTCCGATGGCGTAAAAGTGCCCCGCTAACGAATAGTCTGGGCTTGCCTCGGCAATAGAAGAATGTCCTTGATCGTTATTTTTCATAATCAATAGCGCAAAAGTACCTGCTTACCTTACTAGAAAGTAACGCTAGCGGTATCATTTATATCGTTCGCTGTTAATTTTTACCGTAAATTGCGGTTTCACAGCCATAAACAGCTAATTTAGTATCATTCTAAACAACGAAACATCATTTTTAAACTATGATTTCTGAAAAAAATGTCGCTGAAGGAATATATAAGGAGACCCTTATTGAAGATGGTTTTTTCATCCTAAAATTTCGAAATGAAACGGAACAACCACAGCTTTTTAAACGTGAATTAAGTGCGAGTTTCGTGCAATTTCACTTTTGTGTAAAAGGCGCTGGGTCCTTCAGTTTCAATAAGGGGAGTTATCAATTGCCTATAGCAGAAGATAGTTCTTTGCTTTTATACAACCCGCAATTAGACTTGCCTATTGAAGTCTTGGTGGATGCTCATTCATGGGTTCTTTCGGTGTTGCTTCCTATTGTAAAGTTTCATTCGCTTTTTTCTACGGAAGCCAATTTTATTACTTTTTTGAGCGGAGAAAATAAGAATCGGAAATACTATAAAGATGCTCAAACCTCTCCTTCCATGGCAATTGTGCTCAATCAGTTGATGAATTACAACTTACATCCTTCAGTCAAACCCTTATATTTTAAGGGAAAAGCATATGAATTGTTGAGCCTTTATTTTAACCGCCCTGCCGATGCGGATATCGAACAGTGTCCTTTTCTAGTGGATGAAGACAATGTGGCGAAAATTAAGAACGCCAAGCAGATTATGATTAACCGGATGGCAGAACCTCCGACCTTGCAGGAACTTTCCGAAGAAATTAATCTACCACTTAATAAATTGAAAGAAGGGTTTAAGCAAATCTATGGGGATTCGGTATTCAGCTTTTTATTCGACTATAAAATGGAGGTGGCTCGTCAACTATTGGCTACGGGTACCTATAATGTAAATGAAGTTGGATTGAAAGTAGGGTATAGCACGGCAAGTCATTTTATCGCTGCCTTTAAGCGAAAGTTTGGCACTACACCAAAGAAGTTCGTTATGGGGCTCGCCGCGCAGTAAATTTTGAGTCAGAAGACCTATAGTTTTTTCTGATACTTCTGTAGAATAACTTTACCAACTTTTTAAGAACCTTTTAGCTCCTACGCACTATTTTTGTTGTTCTCAAAAACCAACTATGAAAAAAGGAGTTCTCCTTGTTAATTTAGGTTCACCCGATAGCACCCAACCCAAAGACGTTAAAAAATATCTCGATGAGTTTTTAATGGATCCTCGTGTAATCGATGTGCCTCTTTGGGCTAGAATTTTACTCGTACGCGGAATTATTTTGAATACAAGGCCCAAAAAATCGGCAGAGGCCTATGCTAAGATCTGGTGGGATGAAGGTTCTCCTTTGATTGTACTTTCAGAGAGATTGCAAAAAAAGGTGAATGATAAAGTAAATATTCCAGTTGCTTTAGCCATGCGCTATGGAAGTATGACCTTGAAAAAAGGCCTGCAGGAATTAGTAGATCAGGGTGTGGATGAGGTGTTGACTATTCCCTTATATCCGCAATTTGCCATGGCTACTACCGAGACGATTGACGTTCGTGTGGATGAGCTTCAGGATGAATTTTTTCCAAGCCTAAAAGTAACTTCCCTTCCTTCATTTTATAGTAAGCCGGATTATATAAAGGTGCTAGCTAAAAGTATTGAAGAAGGCCTTGAAGGGTTGGATTATGAGCATTTATTATTTAGTTATCATGGAGTGCCGGAACGGCATATTCGCAAAAGCGATGTTACTAAATCTCATTGTCAAATTGATGGAAGCTGTTGCCAAACTCCAAGTAAGGCACACCGATTTTGTTACCGCCATCAGTGTTACCAAACCACTAAAAATATTGGCGAAGCTCTGCAATTAAAGGAAGGAACTTTTTCTACCTCTTTTCAATCCAGATTGGGTTTTGACCCCTGGTTACTGCCTTACACCGACCGCACCATTGAGCGAATGGGGAAGGCTGGAATTAAAAAAATGGCAATTGTCACCCCCGCTTTTGTTAGTGATTGTCTAGAGACCTTAGAGGAAATTGCTATGGAAGGGATGGAAATTTTTGAAGAAGTAGGAGGAGAAGAATTTACAACAATTCCATGCCTTAATGATCGAGACGACTTCGCAACATTGCTTGCCGATTGGATTGAAGAATGGCGTATTGTAGATGTTGAAACAGCGATAGCATAATTTGTGAAGAGAAATTCAGACTCATTAGGAACCGATTCGATAAGTAGCTTACTTGTAAAGCAGGCTGTGCCAGCTTCTATAGGCATCTTGGTGATGTCCCTCAACATGATTGTTGACACCATTTTCGTAGGTCGTTGGATTGGACCGAAAGCGATTTCAGCCATCACAGTCGTGGTTCCAGTAACGTTTTTTATAGCTGCCATTGGGCTGGCCATTGGGATTGGTGGTAGTTCGGTTCTCTCTAGAGCGCTAGGGGCAAATGACAATGACAAGGCCTTACGCGTTTTTGGAAACCAAACCACACTTACTTTTTTCACTTCAGGTATTTTGGCCGTTTTAGGGTTAATTTTTCAGAACTATTTAATTGAATTTTTTGGTGCGGATGAGTCCTTTAAAGATTTAGCACTCACCTATTATCGCATCGTCTTATATGGAATTGTGATGCTCTCCATGTGCATGATGGGTAATAATGTGATTAGAGCTGAAGGCAAACCTAAATTTGCCATGTATGCCATGCTGCTTCCAGCTATCGGTAACATCTTTATGGATTATCTGTTGATCAAGGTTTTTGATATGGGGATGGCAGGTGCCGCCTGGGCTACTTTTATTAGTTATTTTATATGCTTCGCTTTTATTTTTTGGTTTTTCTTGGCCAAAAGCGAACTCCGCTTGAAGTGGAAATCTTTCTTTTTAAATCGAAGAATTGTCAACGAGATCAACGCGCTTAGTTTTGTAACACTCGCAAGACAAGGAACCATTGCCGTCCTTGTTATTTTACTGAATAATGTACTCATCACCTATGGAGATTCGTTAGATGTAGCCTCCTACGGAATTATAAGCCGAATGCTCATGTTCGCTCTATTTCCTGTTATTGGTGTGAATCAAGGGTTTTTGCCAATTGCGGGCTTTAATTACGGTGCGAAAAAGTTTGAACGCGTTCGGGAGTCAATCAACACGTCCATTAAATATTCTGGAATTTTAGCGCTGTTTATTTTTGCAACTATTATGTTGTTTTCTTCCGAAATCGTATCAGTGTTTTTAAGTAATTCTGAAAGTTTGGATGCGGCCACCTTAGCCGACAACAAAGAAATTTTACGAAGAACCCCAACTGCACTTCGTTGGGTTTTCGCAGCTACGCCTGTTATTATTATTCAACTCATAGGGGCTTCCTATTTTCAAGCCATCGGAAGAGCGGTACCAGCCTTATTATTAAGCCTAACAAAACAGGGTTTTTTCTTAATACCCTTATTGTTAATATTGCCTCCCTTTATAGGCGTCTTTGGCGTTTGGATTGCCTTTCCTATAGCGGATGTTTTGTCCACGATTGTTACTGGATACTACCTTAACAAGGCCGTGAAAAAAGACCTAATTACTACATAAAAAAAGGAGTCCAATGATGGACTCCTTCTTCTTAATTTCAGCATAAAAGATACTTACCAAATTCGCACGCGATCTTCTGGGTTTAAGTACATTTCATCTCCTTCTTTAATGTCGAATGCCTCGTAAAAAGCATCGATATTTAAAAGAGGCTGTGTAGCTCTGTAGCGTCCAGGCGAGTGTGGATCTGTTTTAACTTGAGTACGCAAAGCGTCTTCTCTTGAAAGCGTTCTCCAAACCGTAGCCCAGCTCATAAAGAAACGTTGTTCGGCAGTTAAACCGTCAATGTCTTCAGGGCGTCCGTTTTCAGCATAATAGCTCTGTAATCCATCATAGGCTCCTAACAATCCTCCTAAGTCTCCAATGTTTTCACCCAAGGTGAATTTTCCGTCAATATAAACACTGTCTAAAACTTCTATTTTACTGTATTGATCAGCCAAAGCATCTGCTCTAGCAGTAAATTGTTCCAAATCTGAATCGGTCCACCAGTTTACCAAGTTTCCGTTAGCGTCAAAACGCGCTCCACTGTCGTCGAATGCATGAGAAATCTCATGTCCAATCACAGCTCCCATACCACCATAATTCACCGCATCATCTGCTAAGTAATCATAGAAAGGAGGTTGTAAAATAGCCGCTGGAAATACAATCTCATTATTTAATGGGTTGAAATATGCATTTACAATTTGTGGCGACATACCCCACTCCGATTTGTCAACTGGCTCGCCAATTTCGTCGAAGTTTTTGTCTCTCCTCCATTTGCTTACGGCTCTCATATTTTCAAAATACGTATTACCATCCTTAACTTCAAGTGCAGAATAGTCTTCCCACTCGTCTGGATATCCAATTTTCACAGTAAATTTATCCAGTTTTTCAATGGCTTTTATTTTGGTTGAATCACCCATCCATTCTAGCTTGTTGATTCTAACTTTGAAGGCAGAAATCACATTACCGATCATTATTTCAGCTTTTTCCTTGGCTTCAGCAGGGAATTTGGCGTCTACATATAATTTACCTAATGCTTCTCCAATCGTACCGTTTACAGTAGATAATGCTCTTTCATCAGCTGCGCGTTGCTTTTCAGCACCTCTAAGGTACTTGCTGTAAAACTCCCAATTGGCAGTTTCTATATCTTCTGTCAACGACCCTGAAGCACTATTGAACGTATCCCAACGCAGTAATGTTTTCACATCTTCTATAGGAGTCTCTTCTAAGAAAGTATTGACTGCAGCAATAAATTTAGGTTGTGTTACAATGATCGTGTCAAACGATTTTGTAATCCCTAAGTCGGTGATTAGTTTTTTGAAATCGATGGAAGGAAGCATTTCTTGTACTTGTGCAATGCTTCTTGGGTTATTCGATTTTCTATTATCTCTTCGCTCAACTTTAGTGAAACGTGGCTCTGCTAATTGTGTTTCCATGACAAGGATTTTTTCAGCAGCAGTTTTAGCAGTCGCTTCATCGTCTCCAAGCATTTGTAGCATACGAGAGATGTGTTCTACATACTTCACTCTAATTTCTTTCGACTTCTCATCTTCATCCAAATAATAATCGCGGTCTGGAAGGCCAAGTCCGTTGTTCCAAAGATACGCTGCGTTCATAGAGCTATCATTGTAATCGGCAGACGCTCCAATTCCGAAGAAAGGAGTTCCTACACCGGGAACACTAGCAATTACTGTTTGTAAATCGGCAAGGTTTTGAACACCAGCAATAGCGTCTAAAGCGGGTTGCAATGGAGCTACTCCTAAAGCGTTTCTTGCTTCCATGTCCAACTTAGTGTCATAAATAAACAACGCTTTTGCTTGATCAGTTTCTGGAGCGTAATTACCATTTTCTTTAGCATTGGCAATAATTTCTAAAACGTCTTTGTCTGTAGACTTTCTTAAAACTGAAAATCCACCCCAGCTTGTGCGGTCCTCCGGAATCTTAGTATCCTTCATCCAGGTACCATTCACGTAGTTATAGAAATCGTCTTTGGGGTTAACCAAAGTATCCATATTAGCCATAATTATACCGTGTGGCTCTGTATCCACAACGGCAGTTTCCTTATCCTCACACGAGCTCACGAAAAGAGCAATGGCTCCAAAGGCTATGAGAGATTTAAAAATGTTTGTTTTCATTGATTTTTGGTTTTTAAATGAGACGAAAGTCTCGAAAATTGGTTACGTATAAGTAGTTTAAATTTGTATTTGTTACACTGTTATTTTTTCTGGTCTTTAAGCTCGGCACGACACACCGAATCTAGAAATTTCTTTTGTTTCTCAAGCTCCTTTTTCTCATTATCGATACGCTGTAAATCGATACCGTCTTTCTGAAATTTTTCATTCAGTTGCACAATTAAGTTCTTCACTGCAGCATGAGTCTCTTCAATATTGTTTTCTACATTTTCGGTAATAACGACACCTCTATTTACTTCTTGCTTTAAAAGTTCAACCCGAGTGCGCAAAATCACCAGTCTCGAATAAATGGAACTTGTAAAAAGCGTATCCGGAATTTTTTTTGAGAGAGAATCGGTATGCGAGAGTAATTTTTCTGTTTTCAAACGTAAGTTCTCCAAATTCAATCCATGTAGGGTAGAAGCCTCTGCGTAGAAATCGTCGTAAACCGACCAATTTTCTATCTGTTCTCGGGCATTGTTAGAAAGCGGAGGAAAGGTATATTTTTTAACAGCGTAGCGTAAAGTATCCTGCGCTAACGTGCCTAAAAGTTCATCTTCCGGGGACGAATTACCACAGGAAAATAAAAATAGGGGAAACAATAAAAATAGTAATCGTCTTAAACGCGGCTTCATTCTTAAGCTAAAAAAGCAAATATAATAGTTCTGTTGGCAATGAACCGTTAATTTTATTGTAAACCGAGTGGCTAACCCATTAATTTTAAACTTAAAGGGCTTCTTTATCGTTGTGACGACTTTTCCAGCAAAAAAAGTTAAAGGAGCAATGCGTAATATCCCTTATATTTACGCGACTTAAATAATTCCTCACTCCTAGCTTACCTCTAAATGAAGAAAAGAATATTGATTATTGGCGCCTGTGGCCAAATAGGAACCGAACTTACCGCAAAATTACGTAAGATGTACTCACCGCATAAGGTGATTGCTAGTGACATTCAAGAAGGGGATGAGGCCTTAGTGGCGAGCGGCCCTTTTGAAATATTGGATGCGACAGATTACAGCGCTATTGAAGATGTGGTGATTCGTCATGAAATTACCGATGTCTACTTAATGGCGGCCATGCTATCTGCAACGGCCGAAAAGTTTCCCATGAAAGGTTGGGATCTCAATATAAATTCTCTTTTTAATGTCCTCAATCTTGCCAAGGAAAAAAATATTGAAAAAGTATTTTGGCCTTCAAGCATTGCTGTTTTTGGGCCTACAACGCCTAGAAACAATACCCCACAGCGAACTGTTATGGAGCCTTCCACGGTTTACGGAATTAGCAAACAAACAGGAGAACGCTGGTGTGAGTATTACTTTAACCGCTACGGAGTGGATGTTCGGAGCATCCGCTATCCGGGTTTAATTAGCTACAAAACACTTCCCGGCGGAGGTACAACCGATTATGCCATCGATATCTACCACAAGGCAGTAAAACATGGGAAATACGTCAGTTTTTTAAATGCTGAAACGACCTTGCCCATGATGTTTATGGAGGACGCTATTAATGCGACTATTGGCATTATGAAGGCCCCTTCAGAAAAGATAAAAATTAGATCTGCTTATAATTTGGCCGCCGTAAGTTTTAATCCTGAAGAAATTACCGCCAGCATCCAAAAACACCTTCCCAACTTTAAAATTGGCTACAAACCCGATTTCCGCCAAGCCATCGCCGATTCCTGGCCACAAAGCATAGACGACAGCGAAGCCCGTTCCGATTGGGGTTGGGCGCATCAATTTTCACTAGAGGATATGACAACGATTATGCTAGAGAATTTGGGGGAGGGGGGTTAGTTGGCAGTAATCAGTGTTCAGTTGGCAAGGAATTTTGGAATATGGAATACTATGACTTGTTCACTTTTTCATTTATGTAGTCTAAATTTTTTCTAACAACTATGGTGTTTGGATGATCCGAACCTAACAATTCTTCAAATATATCTAAAGCTTTTCCTGTTAATTTTTTAGCGTTTTGAAAATCACCAAGATCTTGAAGTACCATAGCTAAATTGAAAGAACTTCTTGCTGTTGATGGATGTTCTAGGCCGAAGTTTTTTTCATCTGATTTCAGTGCTTTTTCGAGCAATTTTTTAGCGTTTTGGTAATCACCAAGGCCTCGAAGCGCCTTAGCTAGATTGGAATAACTTTTTGCTGTCGATGGATGTTCTAGGCCGAAATTTTTTTCATTAGATTTCACTGCTTTTTCGAGTAATTCTTTAGCCTTTTGGAACTCCCCAAGGTCTTGAAGTACCAGTGCTAGATTGGAATAACGAATTACGGTTGATGGATGTTCTAGGCCGAAGTTTTTTTCATCTGATTTCAGTGCTTTTTCGAGCAATTTTTTAGCGTTTTGAAAATCACCAAGATCTTGAAGTACCGTTGCTAGATTGGAATAATTTCTTGCTGTTGATGGATGTTCTAGGCCAAAGTTTTTTTCACTAGATTTCACTGTTTTTTCGAACAATTTTTTAGCTTTTTCGAAATCACCAAGATCTTGAAGTACCAAAGCTAGATTGGAATAACTAATTGCGGTTGTTGGATGTTCTAGGCCGAAGTTTTTTTCGTGAGATTTCACTGTTTTTTCGAGCAATTTTTTAGCTTTTTCGAAATCACCAAGATCTTGAAGTACCAAAGCTAGATTGGAATAACGAATTGCGGTTGTTGGATGTTCTAGGCCGAAGTTTTTTTCATCTGATTTCACTGCTTTTTCGAGTAATTTTTTTGCTTGTTGATACTCGCCTTGATCCTGTAGCCTTAGGGCCAAATTATTTTGAAGCACTGCAATGGGCGCAATCGTTTCCAAACCGAATTGTTTGAGAATTGCATTGCCGTAGGGAACCCATTTAAATTTATCCACTGGGTTATCTTTGGAGTGGTCTACCTTAATGTTATCGGTTATGTTAGAAATTAAAGGTTCAACCTTGTTATATTCCATAGGGAGAGAAGTGCCTATCACATCAATTAAAATACGATGTAGTTTATAGCTGTCCTGGGTATGGACAAATAAAACCCACCCTTTCGTTGTCAAGTTTAATAGTAATTTCGAAAATAAAACTACTCTTTTTTCGTCTGGTTGGATTAATTCTTTTAATAGCTCATAGGTATGAAACTCCGGAGGCAAACAGGCTAAGTTGGATAACAACCATTTTTCGTCTTCAGCTAATTCACTTAGGTCGAATATGGAGCAAAGATAAGAAGTGATCTTCTCGATTTTATCCATACTATGTCGCACTTTAACATCGGCGGGCAAATCATTTTCAATGGCAGTTAGAATGGATTTTGGAGATTTTCTTTGTTCCTGTGCGGTTTTGGCAAGAATTTCGATGGTTAGGGTATGATAATCAATACTCCTTACGATCTCTTTGATCGATTCAACGTCTATTTTCTTTTTGTTATAATGTTTTTTAAACAAAGCAATCGACTCGGTTTCATTTAAAAAATCAAGTTCTTTTGGGTCAAAACCGTCGATATTGACTCTCGATGTTGCCAGGACGTGCCAATGTGGTTGTCCTGGGAGATCCTTTAAATAGGTAGAAAGCACCACGGTTGCATTGTCGATGACAAGCAAGTTGGGCCCATCTTCCAAACCTTTTAATGCCATCAATGATTCCTGAAAGAGTTGGCCCAACGTTTTATCTTTTTTGTCGATATGAAGACTTTCCAATAGCCCAGGGCTATTGATAAAATCGTTTTCAAGATCCTCTGAGGTTTGACTAACCCAAGCAATGTGGTTGTATTCATTTATATATTCGGTAACATATACCTCGGCCAAAGTGGTTTTTCCTATTCCTCCCATTCCGTTGACAAGTACGACTTGTTTAATATCAAATAACCGACTGTGCAGGTCTTTCAAGTCGGTCAATCTTCCTATAATTTGATCCTTTCTTAATTTGGGGCGTCGAAGCGTTAATTCTTTTGGGACGATATGAACGGACGGTCCTTTTTGTAGCTGTTCTAAAATTTCTTCTGTGTTACCTTCAACCCTTTCTAATTTAGTACTTAAGTCGATTAAGACTGTGGATATTTTAAAAATCTGAGTTTTATAATTCTCATTTATAAAATGGGCCTTTAGCTTAGCACTGCTTCTAGCCTTTGCTAGAAATAAATCGAAAAATGTATTGAGTTGCTTCTCTTTCGGGACTATTACGTTTGTGTGGAGTTCTAACAATTTGGTTGAAGTTTCAGAAGTTCCTTCTTCGAACAACACAAATAACGAGAGCTTTTCTAAAAACTCTTTGGATTGGTAAAAAGGAAACTTTCCAGAGACCGATTGTATGGGATTACTTTCTTTAAACTCATCAATGGTTTCAATGATGATATTGGTTAGCTCCGTTAGATATGTTTTGGGTGGAAAAAACCAATACCCAAGCTTTTTGTGCCAGACTGCGTCATGGATAATATGATCCAAGATCCTTCCGCTAACATATAAAGCTACAGCCGTAGTTGCAATTATTACCATTTCTCCCTTTTGGTTTTATGAATTTACTAAAAAAGCACAACAGTACCGTGAATAATTAAAAAAGGGCCACGAAAATTCGCAACCCTTTTTTGTTGGGAAATGTACAAAGAGAGTTATTTTAATTCTTTTAGCATATTATTTGCTTCCGCGTGCTTATAATAGGCAGGGTTAGCGGCTACTACTTCCAAGCTTTCTATAAGCGACTCTTTGTCTCCCTGTTTTAGATATACCATGGCGGTATACCAGTAGCCTTTATGATGGTCAATGGTGTTGCTTTTTGTGAGTTCTTTGAAGGTGTTTAGGGCATTTTCATATTGGTCCAATTCCAGTTGTGACACGCCTTGATAGAGGAGCAATGCCATATCTGTTTCTTCGGAATTGAGGCTTATTTCCCGCACCTTGGCGATAACCTCTGTATATTTTTTCTGCTCAAATAATTGCTCGATTTCAGCTTTATTTGAAACGGGACCTCCTTTTACAGTGAGTGACGGAAGTTCATTCCAACTACTATGCTCCACATATAATTGGTCCAAATCGCCTCCTCTTTGCGTGGTGAGAAATAAGGCTAGTAAAATACTGGCCGCCACTCCGGAGAACACAGCAAGGCGTTTCCAAACCACCGATTTGCGTCCTGTAGTTCCCATTTGGTCACTTCGGAATTCTTTAAGTTTTTTGGAAAAGGCTTTGGTTTCTTCGGCCTCAAAAAGAGGTATTTTCTCTTTAATTTCGTTTACATCTCCTTCAAATGTGATCCAATCGGCTTCGTCGTCTAGTACGGTCACTTGTTCGTGAAGTTCAATCAATTCCTGAAGTTCGAGAGATTGGGCTATTTCTTTTTCAAATTGCTCCTTTTCTTCAGGAGCCATTTGGTCGTTTAGGTAGCGCTCTAGTTGGTCGTTTATGAAATTGTCTTGTTCCATTAGTTAGTTTTTGAGGCGCATATAACGAGTATCTCTTTTTATTAACAGAACCAGTCGTGATTTGCATTTAAACACACGTTGTCTGGCAACTATTTCCGAAGCATATCCATAAGTTTCAACGATACTTGGATACCCAATTTTTTGAAAGACCAATTTTAAAATAGATTGGCAGCCTTCTGTAAGTTCTTTAAATTTTTCTTGATAAAGATCCCATTGATTTTGTTCGGTATAAAAAGTGGACATCTCCACGCTTTCATTTACAAGAGTACTTACGTCATTATTTGTTACCCGCTTTTTTTTATTTTCTCGCCGCCACATATTTCGACAGACGGTGAAGAGGTAATTTTCAAACGACTGAATCTTGAGTTTTTCTTTCTTTAGCTTAACAAATAGCAATACCAAAGCATTATGAAAAATATCCTCGGCATCTTTTAAGGAGCCGTCTCTACTCATAATATAGCGTTTTACGATGGGGTATGTTTCGGTATAAAGTTCTTGAAGAATCTCAGGCTCTCCCCTTAAAAACCCTGGGATTAAATCATTGGTCTTACTCATAAATACAAATACCCTTTTGAAGGTTTTTCTAAAATACTTGAAAAATATGGGGTAACAAAATTATTGATCTCCCTCTTTTCAATGAATCGATTCTTCAAAGGCAGTTTCCGAAAAGCCTAAAACAGAGTAGGAAAAACGTAAAACGGTACAAATGAAAAAACACTTTACACTGTTAGTAGTCACATTACTACTAAGCTGTTCGAGCCTGCTAGCCCAGAGCACGAGCAACAACGATCTTATTTCAATCAATGACAGTTTTGTCATTTCATTGAATCAAAAAGCGAACACTGAAGTAGCATCTCAGTACCAATTGGATATTTCATCACTGAATTTTCAATCGGCAAACGAACTAGAGCAATTCTGCCAAAATTCGGCGGGGAAACTTCATGAATTTGAAGGAGATTTTGCAAGTAAGACCATTACCATTGCTTTAAATACTGCAGAGGTAAATAGACAGCGTATTAAGGCCGCAGGAATCAATAAGTATTTTTTGTCTGTGTCCAGAAAACTAAGAAGCGCGTATGATAATCTTAAAAGCAACTAATTATGAGAAATTCAATTTTAAATAAGAATAAAAGCGCCTCTTGGATGAATTTCCTAGTGGTTTGCCTGTTTTTTATAGGCTTTAACGCTATGGCTCAAGGCCCAGGTTGCCCAAATATTGACGCAGGAGAAGATGTTGAGATTGGTTGCGATGACGATTGCACACAATTGACAGCTAACTATCTGCAAACAGGACAAACCACCAATTATAATGTTTCTGGAATAACAGCTAATTCACCATTCCCGACAACAGGAGGAACATCGGTTTCTGTGGATACAGATGATGTGTGGTCTGATGCCATAGATCTACCCTTCGATTTTTGCTTTTATGGGCAAAATTATTCGCAAATGCTCGTAGGGTCAAATGCAGTAGTAACCTTCGATTTAGATAGTAATACACCAGGTGGCGGCTGTGCATGGCTATTTACAGATGCACTCCCTAGTTCGAATCTTTTTCCAGCTACTATTTTTGGTCCCTATATGGATATAAACCCCGCCGTTGAGGGCTCGGGAACAATCAATTGGAGGGTATTAGGTTCCGCACCCTGTAGAACTATGGTTGTAAGTTATCCTAATGTACCCTTCTATAGTTGCACGGATCTTTCCATGACCACTCAAATTGTCTTGTACGAAACTACGAATGTTGTAGAGGTTTACTTAAACGGTCGTTCTGATGACTGTGATAATTGGAACAATGGAAATGCTGTTTTAGGTATTCAAAACCAGACGGGATCAGCAGCGGTAGTTGCCCCAGGAAGAAACACGGGAAACTGGTCTTCAAACGGTGAGGCATGGAGATTTACTCCAAGTGGAGCACCTAATGTAGATATTACTTGGTATGATGGAAACGGTAATGTAGTTGGAAATGAACCGACCATTACAGTTTGCCCTGACGAACCTGGAGATACATACCGAGTTGTAGCAGATTATACAGACTGCGACGGTAATGTTGTTTCGGTAAATGATGCTGTGGAAGTAACTGTATTGGAGGCCGGTACGGTCGATTACCACTACGAGAACGAAGACCATATTGATCAAACCGAATTTTGCATCGGGGAAGATGTCTATTTGAACGGAACAGCTACACTCGATACGTCGAGCTACTTTATGGATCTCTGGATTGTAAATTCAGGCGGGGGATATAGTTGGATTTCAGGCGCTGGATGGACGTCTGGACAACCCAATTTCGTTAACATCACGGACCTTTTTGAAAATGACCCTGAAAACCCTGTGACTTTCCAAGTTGGGGAGACTTATTCCGTTAAACTAGCAATCAACGACCCTGATTGCGGTTGGGTTTCGATTCAGCACAATTTTACCATAATCGATTGCTGTGACGATTTTGATAATGCAGATTTCTTCCTGAATCCTGAACCAGGATCCGATTATAGTATTTGGGTTCAAGATTTTGATGAATTTGATCAACTCGATGCGGTACACGAATGGTATGTGCTATCTAGTCCAAATCCAACTGGAGGACCTTACACACCTATTTTGGGCACCACAAGTACAGGGCCTGGACCAGTGTTCCTTATTGGAAATGCACAAAATGGACTGTATTATACCGTCGTCCATAAGGTAATTACGGAATGCGGTGAAATTTGTTACGCTCAGGTTCAATATCAAGAAGAAGGCAAAGGTGCTGAAGGGCAAGGTCACACATTTGCTGCCGAAGTCGATTGTTGTATAGTTTTCGATTTTTGGCCCAATGGACCTGGAGAACCTATGGATTTCACAGCCAAGTTTGACATGGCATTGGACTTCAATGACAACCTTCTCACTCAGGTTGAATACGAGTATGAAAACAACCCAAGTATCATGCACGAATGGTTCCTGTTAACCAGTCCTAACCCTAATGGAGGGCCTTATACATTAGTCGATTATCAAACAGGGGTTGACTATACATTTGGACCTATTGAATATGAAATCTATTACTTCCTAATTCATAGAGTTAAGAGTGAATGCGGTGAAGTTTGTTACGGACAAAGTATCTGTAGAAACTGTGACCCTCTGCTAGCTCCGTGTGATCTATGTGAAGAGTTTGACTGTGCCCTATTAGATGAAATATTACCTCCTTGTGACGAATTAGTAGCTCCTACCAATTTGCAAGTTCAGGGTGACACTTTAACTTGGGATCCAGTTCCTGGAGCGCTATCATATATTGTTAGTTCTCCTGGAGGTACCGACCCACAGATTGCTTGCAACTGTCATGGTCAAATTTCAATTGTGCCTTTAGAAACAGACACCAATAGTGTGGTACTTCCTATAGGTCTTCAAAGCCAATGTTTTGTTTGGATGGTGACCGCGATTTGTTATGATGGGACTCGATCTGATCCTTCGAATCAAGAATGTTATTTCCCGATTAGAAGAAATGAGAAGGAAAGCACTTTTGAAAGCGCCGAAATCGCACCAAATCCAAGTAATGGAAATATGACGTTCGTAGTAGAAACCACCTACGATACGGAGGTGACTATCAATGTGTATGATTTCTATGGTAAACGAATCCAAACTTTCGTTGAGAAATTAACAGCTCATACGGAAGGGACCATAGACTGGGATGCCACTGGCAAATTGGCTAGAGGTATTTACATAGTTTCCTTTACAACAGACAAGGAAACACTTTACAAGAAGATTATTGTCGATTAATTACCTATTACAATGGTCCGGAGCATTGCTCCGGGCCTATTTTACAAAATCCTAAACCTAATTATTAAAACAAAAATCATGAAAAAATTATATGTAATTCTAGTGATGGCTTTGGTCATGATGACCGGCTGTGAAAAAAACGAATTGAATACAATAGAATTTTCTTCGGAAGAAAATATAGCAGTGCCATTGGTGAGAGGTCCGGGCACAACGGGCTATCCAAACGATCAAATAGTGGTTCAATACGACCCGCTAGTTACCGAAGCCCAAAAACAACTTTTGAGAGACCAATATGGTGTCGAAAGTTATAAGAAATGTACCTGTGCAGATCCAACGCTCGAACTTTGGATATTTGCCTTGGATCGTAATGGAAATTTACCAGGCGGGTTAGATATTGAAGAGACTGTTGTGGGAGCCAAGGAGGAAACAGAATTGGAAGGCGCAGAGGTAAACCCTACTTTTCAGCACATGGGGCAGAAATTGAATGCCCTTTTTGGAGTTGAAGATATGGCAGTAGCAGTTCAGAGCGTGGTTCCATCCAATCAAAATGTGACCATAGCGGTATTAGATACGGGCGTAGATTATAACTATTTCGGCTTTGAAACCCCTTTTCTATATAATAGTCAAGCGGGTCAAAATTCCTGCTATGACAATGGTATGGAAGATGTATTTGGTTGGGATTTTGTAAATCAAGATAACAACCCCTTCGATGATTATGGTCACGGAACTGTAATTACGAGCCTTATCTATGATAAACTTTCTGAACAAAACGTCGACTTCCAAATATTGCCTGTAAAGGCATTTAATCAAGACGGAAAAGGAACTTACTTTGATATTTTGTGCGGCTTTAGATATGCCGCAACTAAGGAGGGTGTGGATATTATCAATATGAGCTTTGGCTGGTATCATAATGATTATGAGTTATTAGGTAGGTTTGTTGAGGAATCTGAAGACAAAGTTATGCTGATAAGCTCGGCGGGTAATAGCTATCAAAATAACGATCAAACACCTCATTACCCTTCATCTTATAATGTTTCCAATGGTCTTTCCATAGCCGCCTTGGCAGAAAGTCCATTCAATATTGAATTGGCATGGTTTTCAAACTATGGTGTCAACTCGGTAGACATAGCCGCCTTTGGGGAGGGGATCCCGTTCTATATAACGCCACTCGAATTTGTTGAGGTTGCGGGGACGTCATATGCGAACGCTTTTGCCTCTGCCTTTGGGGGGCTTCATTTTGAGCCAGGGATAAGCCCTCAACAGTTGAAAAGCACTGTTTTATCGAACACTATGCAGCACAACAACTTGTCTACCATTAAGTATCAATCATATATTTACTATTAGTTTAGTTTGGATAATTAGGTTTAGGTACAATTATTTAAGCTATCGGGGGAGGGATTTTTAAATCCTTCCCCTAAATAGTATCTTTAACAATAATCAATTATTCCGATGAGCATTATTAGAAAGACATTACTCCTGTACTTATTTTTTTCAGGGTTATGCGTTTATGCGCAGTCCGACCTGAAGGCAAAGTATGACGCTATCATTTCTTCGGAAAATAATAATGCCAATAAACAAAGATTGGTAGAAGCTCTTCTTAGCGAAAGCGATACTCATAACCTGATCGATCTAGCCAATGTATATTATGATTTTTCAAAATGGAACTTTAACCGAAACAAAGATGAAAAACAAGCGAAGTATTATGCTAAAAAAGAGTTTCAGTTAAGGACCACAAAACTACAGCATGATAAGCAGCCCATTCAACGTAACTTGTATAATTTGGGTTTGATGTACCGATATTCGAAGCCACCAGATTATGACAATGCCATCGCTTATTTTGACACCCTTATTTCCATTTCAAAAGGGGATGAAATTAGATTGGGGAATGCTTATCGAGTGCGAGGCGATATTTATGATGCCCTTGGAGATTTTCAAAGGGCACTGGAAAATTATTCTTACTCTGAAAACATTTTTAAAACGAAAGACAGACCAGACCTTCAATTGAAAGCATTAATTAATGTTTCTGGCACTTATGTGAGTTTAAATGATCAGGATTACTTGGCTTCCTTTATGGAAAACAAGGCAAAAATAGAAGCATTGCAAAACACGACGATGTCCATTAAGCAAGCAGCAATATTGCAATTGAACACTGGTGCCATCTACAACACGACTCCCAATTTTCAGAAAGCCTATGAACCCATCAATACAGCGTTGTCTCTTTTCGAAAAGATTGGAGATTCGGTTCATATATGTAAAAGCTTAAGTCTTATTGGAGTGTTGCAAAATAAAGACAAACTGTTTTCCGAAGCGGCTAAAACCTTTACAACAGCAATGAAATTTGCCAATGGGAATAAATTGCTTGAAAGCTATATTACTAATAATCAAGGAGATATGTATCTTGGCGCAAAGGACTATGAACAGGCACTGAAGCATTATCATGCAGCCATTCTGTTAGTTCTTGGAGATGAAAGCTTGAAATTATCACTCCACTTACCAGTGTTCGAGGATGTTAGTATTTCTCCTTTTAAGAAACGAATTTTCGCGTATTTGACCGACCTTGCTAATTGTTGGCTTGAGTATTATGCAAAGACAGGGGATAGGGCCCATTTACTTCAAGCTGAACAGTCAATTTCATTGGCAGACCAAGTGGTTGATGCTTTGTTTTTTGAAAGTCGGGAGGAAATTTCAAAACTTTCCTGGCGAGAAAAAGCGTCGCAATTGTACATCAAAGGAGTTTCGGTGGCCTTTCAGCTAGAAAAACCAGAGGCGGCTCTTTATTTTATGGAAAAGAACAAGGGGCTATTACTATTGGAGAATATAAACAACGTCAAAGCGAGGCAAGATGCAAAGATTCCCATGACCACGGTTGAAAGAGAGCACAAATTACTTAACTCCATTAAAGCGCTACAATTATTACTGGCCAGAAATGATATAAAAAATAGCACGTTAGCCCAAAGAGATAGTCTCAAAGACGAAATATTTTCATTAAAAAGATCCTACGGAGTATTTATTGATTCCTTGGAAACTAGCTATCCTTCCTATGTTAAATTCAAGAAGGAACTGGCGATTGAATCGGTGGAAAGCATTCGACAGATACTTTCGGATAACGAACGGGTGGTTGCCTATGCGCTGGGCGATAGTTTAGGATACGCCTTGCTCTTGACAAAAGAGAAACTGGAACTTAAGGAGTTGTCAATTCCTGTTTTCGAGCTGAATGCGGAGGTAGCGGCGTTTAGAAGTCATCTCCTAAAGCCCTTTAGCACGGAGGAAGACGCTTCGAAATTTCAATTGGCGTCCACACAGTTGTTTGAGCATCTGTTTCCATTTGAAAACTTCGAGGCAATGATGGAAGATACCCGCCTTATAATTATCCCAGATGGAATCCTTCAGTCCATTCCTTTTGAGGCCTTGACCTATAGCAATGATCTCAATTTGTCGAAGGCCTATGTTATTTCCAATTGCGAGGTGCTGTATAAGTATTCTCTTTCGGTTGGGTCAAGAATAAATTTGTTATTGCCCACTAAAGGAAACAGTTCCGCGGGATTTTTATTGACTCAATTCAACAATGATTACGAAATTCCGTTGTCCAATACATTGAACGAGATAGATGTTATTAAGCCCTTCTATGGAGAACAGATATTTAGTGATAAAATGGCTTCAAAAAGTGTGTTTTTGGAACAATTTGATGTAAACTCTCTCATTCATATTTCCACGCACGGAGGAATTGGGGATAACGGTCCATGGTTGGCGTTTTACGACGAACGTTTGCTTCTTGACGAATTATATTTTCTGAAGAATCAAAAAGAGCTAGTGGTATTAAGTGCCTGTAAGACGTCCGTAGGCGAGTATAAAAAAGGGGAGGGTACCTTTAGCATTGCGAGAGGTTTTATTAAAGCAGGGGTTAAAAGTGTGCTATCCACTTTGTGGGACGTGAATGAAAAAGCGAGCTTCGAAATTATTTCCGCTTTTTACAAAAATATGGAAAAGGGGGATCGTAAATCGCAGGCGCTTAGAAACTCAAAATTAAGTTATTTACAACGACATCGGAACACCAGTGAAGCCTCTCCTTATTATTGGAGTGGGTTTACAATTACAGGAGATAATAAGCCTATTGAAGCTGTTTCCAGTGGTCGTAGGAATGGCATTGTTATCTCGCTATTAATTAGCTTGATGTTATTGGCCGGATTTATGTTCTTCAGAAGGAAAAGGACCAAAACACAAATTGCTTAGCACAGACAAGTTCCTTTTTAGTCTGCGTTTGGCTCTATGAAGCCCAGCAACTTTCCCGGCGGCACCTGCCAGAAATACAATGACCAAAATGACAGGCAGCACCGCCTTATTTATTTCCGAAGCATCCCTTATTACTACTATATAGGCTAGACATAGAAAACCGGAAGTAATCATGGCAAATGCCCCGCTAGAACACCCACAGTCAAATAGATCCCTTTCCAGTCTATGTTCCCATTTTTTGGCTTCAGTTTTACCTAGAATTTTATTGAGACTGTCATCCAATTGAATATGCTCAAAATGTTCAGTTTTAGCCTTCCCGAGACGCAAAAGGTCGTCGTATGTTTTGATTATGTACTCCATGATTTATCGCCACCAACAAAGCATTATTAGTTTCAGAATAAAGAACCAGACGGCACATACAACCGTTACGATCCATGCCCATAGATAACAAAGAAAGGTAACAACGGTAACCCAAAGGGTGCAAAGTCGTTCAACAACCCACGCCCAAGCGACACATGAGGTAAATGTAACCCATGTCCAGGCGTCACAAAGCCAGGTAGTCACATAGCTCCACGTACGGCAAATCCAACTAAGCGACCAATGCCAAGAGGAACAGGCTCTACTAGTGGTGGATTTCCAAGTGGCGCACCGTCGTTTTCTAGTAACTAGATTGGTTATACAGGTAAGAATCCTTTTAATGAGCCAGTCTTTACAATCTTTTGATTCCTTTTTTTGCCATGCTGCGCAGGTCTTTTTCCAATTGGCAATCCATAGCCCACAATCTCTTTCCCAAAGAAATACCCATCTACAATATAAATGACGCCAGTATTCAAACCAAGGTTGAAATAGCCATAGAATAAAATACAGAAAACCAGCTATGGAAAGAACAATCCAGAAAAATAAGGTCCAACCAGCAGTACCTATGGCGCCTAAAATTTCACCTATTAAGAGCGTTATGGTTCCTAGCACAAAAATTACCCAAGTAATTACCGTAGGTGTTGGTGGTGCCACTGGCTTCTTTCCCCACCACGCCATGCTCATAAGAACGAGGCCGTAGGCTAAGAAAAAGACCGCTTCGGCTCCAAGAGACCATTGGGCAGCTGGAGACAAAAAAGTAGAAATTGTTTGTTGCAATCCTACCTCTTGGTATGTTTGCACGATGGCTTGTAAATGCTCCTGCAGTCCGGAATAGAGCATATAACCCACTATTGAGGTCCATACCGTAAGAGCAATTCGCTTATAGTAATTTTTATAATTTGAACTTTCTATCCATGAATCGTTCGTGAATGGAATTTGATTTGGATCTGTTTGTGACGTTTCGTCTTGCTGTGAATTAGGATCTAATTCGTTGTCATTTTCAGCCATGATCTTGAAGTTTATTAGTTGTGAGAATAAAATTAACGAACTTGAGGCTTTCAGTATAGGGGTAATTGCCTGTTTTCAAGCCGTTTAAAGACCCATTTTATGAAGGTTTAACCGTAATTTGAATAGGTGCTTTCAGTTTTGAAGATAATTTGTCCCTCAAGGCAGTGTTAGACGCTAATGCTTGTTTTGCCTTGCCGTTGTTGCTTTTATTGATTATGCGGGCGGGATTTATCTTCTTCCGAAGAGATAAAACAAAGACTATTTAGGGTTATTCGACTGTCAATGAGCTAAAAATACGTGTTACTACTTAAGCTTTATTCTGAAATTAATTGGCATCTTTAATGTGTGATTTTGAAGGATGTTGAACGTTTAATGAAACTATAAATATCTTATTTGAATTAGGAGTGATAATTTTTCACTGTATTCATTTCATTAACCAATAAATAACACCACTATGAAAACACGTTTTACTTTATTAATTCTACTTATTATTATTGGAATTGGTAGTTGCAAGTCTGATAAAAAGGAAAAAGTTGAACCGGTAACTGAAGAAGAAGTAGCTGTGGTGGAGGACTCTGTTATTTTTAGTTTCTCTTTTATGGGTTGCAACCGAATTGACCGTCATGATGTGGAGGACTCGGTTCCATCTACTGCCAATAAATATGTGCTTCAGCGAATTTTTGCTGAAATGACTGCCATGGAAAGAAAACCAGAGATGTTCTTTTTTCTTGGAGATTTGGTCTTGGCCGAATCTACCACTCAAAAATTACACGATCAATTGAAAGCTTGGTTGGCATTGTATGAAAGCGATGGTTTTAGTAAATCAGGCATTGAATTAGTGGCGGTCCCAGGAAATCACGAAATGCTCTACGCTAGAGAAGTGGGCAGTGATTGGAAGGAATTTCCCCTAAAAGGAAGCACCGATGTTTGGTTGAAGTTTATGGCGCCTTATATGCCTGCAGACCGTGATAAGGTGGTTAGCTCTGATACTTTAGACAATCGTCTAACTTTTTCATTTACCAGAGCGAATGTTGGTTTTGTGGTTATGAATACCGATAGTTATAATCCGCCAACAGCTGAAAATCCATACGGTGTGGAAGGAATAATACCCACCCAATGGGTGATTAATAAAGTGAATCAATACAAAGCCGATACGACTATCGAGCATATTTTTGTGTTAGGTCATAAGCCGTATTATGTGGATGGAGTTGGCAATACAGGCCACGGTGGATTGCCAGAAGGCCCTACCATATGGCCAAAATTTCAGGATGCTGGTGTAGTCGCAATGTTATCGGCCCACCTTCATGATTACCAACGCTGGCAGCCCATCAAGGATAGTTTGGGAGGCGGTACCTATCAAGTTATAGCAGGAAATGGTGGAAGTAAAGGCTCTGCCCCCTTTTTTGGATATAGTACAATCGATATTATGAGTTCTGGAAATGTGCGTCTAAACTCAGTTGGGTTTTGCATAGGCGATCCCTACACAGCGCCGGTACCAGGAAACCTGACAACCTCTCGTGACTCCACACTTTTAACTTGGGCCAAAAACCCAAATGTGTTTGTGCAGCCATATAATGGATGTGACTAAGGCTATATTGAGTGATTTTCACTTCGTTTATTTATTGTAGTTTTAAGGAGCGGCTCCACTAGTTGTAATTGGTCGCACTCTTTTAGCCTATGAAATACCAGTATTCAAACCCTTTAGAACATAGTGATTTGCTACTTACCACCTTGGAATTAGCCAAGGAGCAGGCCGTTTTTAGCGAGCGTAATTACTTCAAGATTATTTGGGCTAGGGATCGGGATATTTCCTTCGGAATTGACCATTATCGTGTTCATGTTAAAAAGAACAGTGTCTTCTTTTGTACGCCACTCAACGAAATCATGCTCAATGAAAACATTGAAGGGGCGGTTGTGTATCTTTTTAATCGCGAGTTTTATTGCATCCGAGATCACGATAGTGAGGTTTCCTGCAACGGATTTCTGTTTTTAGGTTCTTCCCTGCCCATTATCATCGATTTGAATAAAGATGAACAAGAACGTTTCGATTTAATCCATCGTTTTTTTATAGAAGAATTCAATAATGAAGATAATATTCAAGGGGAGATGCTTTTGGTGTTATTGAAGCGATTGATCATTACCTCGGTTCGGATTGCACGTAAGTCTTTGCCAGTGGAGGATATGCCTCAATCCAAGTTGGACATCATCCGAAAGTTTAATTTATTGGTGGAAGCTCATTTTAAAGAAAAGCACAAGGTGGCAGACTATGCCGAGTTACTACATATCACCCCAAAATCCCTTTCTAATTTATTCTTGAAATACCACTCCAAATCACCCTTGAAAGTAATTAGTGAGCGTATTTGTTTGGAAGGAGAACGTTTACTGCGATTTTCGACTAAAAATATGAATGAAATTTCTGAAACTTTAGGATTTACGGAAGCCTCCCATTTCTCCAAATTCTTTAAAAAACATACAGGACTTTCTCCAATAGCCTTTCGTCGGAAAAATACGGAGTGAGGTAAAATGTTCAAAATGTGTTTTCAAATAAATGAGCTGTGTATACTATTTTTAAAGAACTAATTAGGTATTGGCACATTGATGTTCTATTCAGAATAAAGAAAAATATACAAACTTGAAGGAAGTATGTTCAACTAAATAGGTAGCTATTCTCACTATTTTTGCACCAGTAAAAACATTTAAAAGAAAGGAAACAAAATGCTAACATGGAAAAACGTTATCAACTTCTCCGTAAAGGGGAATCCTAAGCCGGATAAACGTGTTGAAAAGACCGAATTGGAATGGAGCGCTTTATTGACAGCAGAACAGTACAGAATTACGCGGAAAAAGGGTACAGAAAGACCTCATTCGGGTGCTTTATGCAGTATTTATGAGGCAGGCAAATACCATTGTGTTTGTTGTAATACACCACTGTTCGATTCGACTATTAAGTTCAATTCGGGTTCAGGGTGGCCTAGTTTTACCCAGCCTATTCAAGAGAATGCTATTAAGTATGAAAAGGATAGTCAATTTGGGATGGTTCGGGTAGAAGTGATGTGCAATACTTGTGATGGACATTTGGGCCATGTATTCCCTGACGGTCCAGAGCCAAGTGGTTTGCGGTATTGTATCAATTCAGAATCTATGAAAATAGAAACAGAGTAATTAAAAAGAAAGGAAAAAAGTAATGGAAGCAAGAAATGAAATAATGACTGTTGGTGGAGGATGCTTTTGGTGTGTAGAAGCCGTTTTAAATGAAGTGAAAGGCGTGGAAAAGGTGGTTTCAGGATATACTGGAGGGGAGGTCCCAGGACGCCCTACGTATCGTGAAATTTGCTCTGGCCTTACGGGTTGTGCTGAGGTGGTTCAAGCAACTTTTGACGCTAGTGTCATTAGTTATGAAGATCTTTTGGTGATTTTTATGACCAGTCATGACCCTACCACCCTGAACAGACAAGGTGCCGATGCGGGCACTCAATATCGTTCCGTGATTTACTACCACGATGCTATTCAAAAAGTAATTGCACACGAGGTAGTAAAACAAATGGCGCCCTATTTTAACAGTCCTATTGTGACTGAAATAAGTCCGTCGGAAGAGTTTTATGCCGCAGAGCAGGATCATCAGGATTATTATCAAAATAATCAATCGCAAGGATATTGCCGAGTCGTAATTGATCCGAAACTGACAAAGCTTAGAGCGATGCATGCGGACAAGTTGAAAGGAAACGAACAAAATGATTAGAAAGGAAAATAGTATGGAAGATGAACTAGTTAGAGCCAAGGAGTTTGATGTAAAAGATTGGATTGATGCGAATGGTAATCCGACGGAGCCTGTAAAGCTATCCGATTATAAGGGAAAGTTTAAAGTGCTGTATTGTTTTCAACATTGGTGTCCTAGCTGCCACAGTAAAGGCCTTCCCGACTTGAAGAAAATGGTAGACGCATTGGACGGGAATGACAACATCGCTTTTCTGGCCGTTCAGACGGTCTTTGAAGGCTATGAGGAGAATACGTATGAGAAAATTATAGAAACTCAAAAACAGTATAACCTGAAAATCCCATTTGGACATGATGCCGGTGATGATGGAAAGTCTCGTTCCAATATCATGGCCAACTATCAAATAGGAGGGACGCCGTGGTTTATTTTAATCGATAAACACGATGCGGTGGTATTTGCCGATTTCCACCTAAATGTGGACGGCGCCATTCAATTTTTAAAGGAGTTAAAATAATGATGGATATAAGACCCAAAATAAAGTTATATGGTGCGGATGGCTGCCATAAAACTAGGTACTACCAATTGCTGTTAGCGAAGTACGAACTTCCTTTCGAGTTTTTGGATGTGGAGACCAATGAAGATCACGCGGTCGAACTGCGGGGTCTTTATGAAAACGGAAAATTGAACTTCCCTACCATCACCATTGGAGCTAAAAAACTTCGAAACCCCACGAAAGAAGAATTGGAAAAATGGATTAATAAACTGATTCCGGAGCGATTGGAATTGGTGCATGACGAGTCGCAACAACAATTTGTGATGGATATAAATGGGGAACAAGCCAAGGTGGAGTATCAAGTAAAAAATGATATGCTATATTTGATTCATTCTGAAGTGCCTTATGCTTTGAGAGGTAGAGGCATCGGGAAGGTTTTGGTGGAGAAAACCTTCGAAAAGCTGACGGAAGAGGGCCATAAAGCCGTAGCAATTTGTAGCTATATTAAGGCCGTGGCATCACGAAGTGAAAAATGGAAGCAGATTATACAATAGAAGAAAAAGAGCATGAAACTGAATATAAAAGATACATTCACTAAGGAACTGCCTGCGGATCCCATTTTGGAAAATGCACGGAGGCAAGTCCGTGAGGCGTGCTATTCGTATGTGAACCCCAAATCAGTGCCCAATGCACAGCTCTTGCACGTTTCTGAAGAAATGGCGGAGACTCTAGGAATATCACAGACCGATATCAATTCCGAAGCATTTAAAAATACGGTTACGGGGAACAGTATATTACCCAATACCAAACCCTATGCGATGTGTTATGGCGGGCATCAATTTGGTAATTGGGCTGGACAGCTAGGAGATGGAAGAGCGATTAATCTGGCTGAAGTTGAGCATAACAATAAAAGTTGGGCGATACAACTGAAAGGAGCTGGAGAAACACCCTATTCGCGTACGGCGGATGGTTTGGCTGTGTTGCGCTCCTCGATTCGGGAATATTTATGTAGTGAGGCCATGTATCATTTGGGAGTGCCAACAACACGCGCACTTTCACTAGCTCTTTCTGGGGATCAGGTGTTGCGTGATGTTTTATACAACGGCAATGCGGCTTATGAAAAAGGTGCCATCGTTTCGCGTGTGGCCCCTTCTTTTTTGCGATTCGGGAATTATGAAATTCTTGCGGCTCGTAAAGATTTGAAGACTTTAAAAACACTGGTTGATTATACCATTTCAGAATTGTTCCCACATTTAGGAGCGCCCTCAAAGGAAACATATGTTGCCTTTTTTAAGGAAGTAACCGACCGAAGCTTGGAAATGGTCATTCATTGGCAGCGAGTGGGCTTTGTACACGGCGTGATGAACACCGATAATATGTCTATTCTAGGCTTGACGATCGATTACGGCCCCTATGGATGGTTGGAAGACTATGATTTTGGGTGGACACCCAATACGACCGATAACCAGAATAAGCGCTATCGTTATGGGAGTCAGCCGGAAGTGGTGTTGTGGAATTTATACCAATTGGCTAACGCTTTATATCCTTTGGTTGAAGATGCTGAGGGCTTTGAAGTGATTTTGAAAAATTATAGAGCGGATTATTCCTCCCAATATTTGCAAATGATGCGCTCGAAAATTGGATTGTTTTCAGAAACTGAAAATGATGCATTGCTTGTCAAAGATTTGGAAGTGATTTTGCAGTTAACGGAGACCGACATGACGCTATTTTTTCGGAATTTAGCTCGGTTGAGCAAAGGAAAACCTTCGGAAGGATTGGAAGTAGTTAAAGATGCCTTTTATATTCCGAATGAAGTGAGTGATAGTATTGCTCAGCAATGGCGAGAATGGTTTGCTCGTTATAGCGATCGATTGGAGAAAGAAGCACTATCTGATTCAGAAAGAAAGGAAAAAATGAACCGTGTAAATCCTAAATACGTACTACGGAATTATATGGCACAACTCGCAATTGATGCTGCCGATAAGGAAGACTATACTGTTATTGACGAATTATTTCAATTACTGAAACAACCCTATAGCGAACAAAAAGAACGGGAAAAATGGTTCGTGAAACGGCCCGATTGGGCGCGACATAAAGTTGGCTGTTCAATGTTGTCCTGCAGTTCTTAATTTCATCTAATACATACAATTATGGAAAAGTGGTATTTACCCATTACAATTTTACCCGGTTTGGGGATGCTTATTTTATCAACTACCAGTCAAATGATGGCTTTGAGTAGTGAGATCTCTGGTTTACTACAAAATAAATGCTCCGCTTTCCAACATTTAATCTCGGACAAAAAATTGCGGCAATTGGGTCTATTAACTCGAGCAAGTGTATTGTTATATCTCGCAACAGGAGCCTATGTATTATCAGGAATCCTAGGAGCGTTGTTTGGTGACAATTCCTTTTTAGATTTGCCGAGTTTAACCTTGTATTTGGGGACTGTTTTCATTTTTATGGCCATTGTATTTTTGATTATATATGCGTTTAGGGCGGTTGCCATTAGAAAGTTGCAATTTGAGAATAACCATAATTTATAGGGGTGACTACGATTCAAAAAATAGGTTTTGGCGGTGGGTGCCATTGGTGCACGGAAGCCGTTTTTCAATCCTTGTTAGGTGTTGAGAAAGTGGAACAGGGTTGGATAGCTTCTAAAGGAGAAGCCTTTGCTTTTTCTGAAGCCGTTATCGTGCATTTCAGTCCCGAAGAGATCTCATTGGCTGTCTTGGTTGAAATTCATTTAAACACTCATAAAAGCACCTCTGAGCATAGCATGCGGGAGAAGTATCGTTCGGCGATTTATTATTTTGAAAATCAAGAGGAGGTGTTGTCTTGTATTTTGGAACAATTAAATTCTGAATTTGACCATGAGTTAATCACTCAAATCTTGCCCTTTGCAAATTTCAAACCTTCTAGAGAAGCCATCAAAAATTACTATTTTTCGAATCCGAAGAAGCCGTTTTGTGAGACTTTTATCAATCCGAAGTTGAGGTTGTTGCTGGAGCGATTTTCTGAAGTCGCCAATAAAAAAAGCCTGCAACATTTGATGAACTAAGGAAACGGAAGTTCAGCTCTAGTGTTGGCTAATGCTACCTACTTTTTATTTGGGGTGAATAGGTTCAATTCACCAAATAAATGATCAAAGAATAGTATGAACATAAATTATTGCTTTACAAACAATCCGTGTACTTTGGCAACTAGCCAATTTCCAGCTGGAAAGTATAGCGCAAAAAACAAGGCCATTCCCAAACTAAAATTTTGAGGACTGAATAGCTTATCTAAAATATTCTCTGGATAGGCATAGGATGTCCGAAGCCAGTACCCCATAAATTCAAGAATCCCCATGGCAACTAGACCATAGGCATATTGATGAAAAAAGCGGTGGCCTTTTAGTAGAATTGAAATAGGGATCATAAATAGAATGTAACAAGGAATTACTTGCCACCAGTAAGTGAATTGGGCAATTTCCATCTCCGCACCGAAGCTGTTCATCCCAAGACCCCAAATAAAATAAATTACCACATAGGTAAGTACTAGAGACTTTTTAGTGTTTTTAAGTTTCTGTAGATTTTCCAATAGCAGTTCTTTCATAGTTATGTTCTTTTTTAATCCTGTACTCCTATTATATTCTATCCTATATAAAGTAGTTTTTCCGACTATTTTTAACAAACATAACGTCTTTCTCTTTGACGGAAGACAGAACAAAAGAAAACTTCAAATGGTATTTTAAATTTCCCATAACCCCTCTTAATCTTAATGTTTTCTTAAAGGAAGCATAAACTTTTGTCGGCATTTAAGTTTCAAGACAACTAAACGTGTATATCGACTATTTTTTTTTATTCAAAGAGCTAAAAGTTAGTACCTTAAAGTTTCGAATGAAGATTAATTAAAAATTTAAACATTATGAAAAAGTATTACATGTTGGCTTTAGCAGCTTTTGCTTTAGTATTTAGCGTCGAAGCTCAAATTGAACTTGAAGACGATTTTGAATTCTACAATTTAGGAAATATCTCCGCACAAAATTCTCATTGGAGAACTTGGAGTGGAGTAGATGGAGCTGCTGATGACGCCGAGGTTGTTGACACCGATGCAAGTTCGGGAACTCAATCGATGTTAGTAGACAACTCTGGTGTTGTTGATCAATTAATGTTGATAGAGTCTACACCAAGTTCAGGAGTATATACGGTTCAATGGAAGATGTTTATTCCAGCCAATTCTGAGGGATATTTTAATATGCAAGGAGAAATGACGGCTGCCGGTGTTCTGTGGAATCAGTTATTACAAGGGGGGAATGTTCATTTTAACATGGATGGTCTTGATCCAGGTGCTGGTGTTGTAGATGGAACTCCAGGTCAGGTTTTTAGCTACCCTGAAGAGGCTTGGTTTTTAGTGACCTGTGTTTACGATTTGGACAATGAGATTTGGGCACTGTCCATCGATGGAGATGAACAATTTAACGATCAGGAGTTTACCTTTAACGATGCATTTGTTGAATTAGCTGCTATCGATTTTTTCTCGGTAACTACTGGAAACACCTTTTATGTGGATGATGTTACCCTAGCCGTTGGTGTTTTAGGCGTAGACGATTTCTCCGCAGATGTGTTTAGCGTTTATCCTAACCCAGTAACAGATATTTTAAACGTTCGTTCTCAGGCCGTTGTAGATGATGTAGCTGTTTATGATATATTAGGAAAATTAGTGCTAAAAACTACGCCAGACACGGTTTCGACAACTATCGATATGAGCGCCTTGAATTCGGGTGTTTATTTAGTGCAAGTAACCATTGGCGGTGCTTCTAAAACGGTGAAGGTTATTAAGTAAAAAACCATTTTTTGAAATTAAAAAGGCCCTTCTCGTAAGGGCCTTTTTTTGTTTATAGAAACTTTCATTAGCTTATTATTTAAGTTTATCTTCGGAGAGAATAAGCGATACTAATTCCCCTAAAGCATTTGATTAATGGACATACAATGGCATACCACTATCATAAATCCGAAAGAATTAATTCATATAGCAAGAGGAGATAATAAGATTATTTACAAGTACTTACTACAATTTCAACAATTGATACCCCAACGTATCGAGAGTTTAAAGGAGAGTTTGAAAGCCGAAGACCGGAAAATGATAAGACAATTATTACATCAAATGAGTCCGCAATTGCAGTTTTTTGGAATATACAATACCGTCACCAACACCAGCGCGAGGCTGTTCATCATTTGAACTTGGAACCTATGTTTACTTTGCCGTAAAAGACAATGCACGTGGTAATAACACATCACCTAATCAATTTAAAGGAGTTATTCTACCCAGTTGTAGCGAATCTCCCAACGGTGCCTCGAGTTTTCCATGGTCCATTTTTCCTTGGAATGATGTACAACAGGGAGAAAGAATAAGAATAATCGACTAGTAATTTTAGGTTAAAGTAAGTGACTAGTCCCCCGCTCTAAATGAGCGGGGTTTTTATTTGTCTATTAATTTAGAAGGAAATAGAAATTATGGAGGCCTCCTTTATCTTATTTTTTCACCACTTTCATGGTTTCTGAAAAACTCTGGCCGTCTAATGCTCGGAGCAGGTAACCCTCGGTATGAAATGTAGATTGAAAATTTTAGATTGTTCTCATCAGAGTTATAAAGTCTCTAGGGTTGCTTATATACTGCACAAAATATAAGGGTTTTTACGTAGCCTAACGTATTGCCATTAGGGCTATCTTTCGATACGATAAAATTCCTAATCCACATTTTTAAACTAAACTATATGAGCCATTCTTTATTCCTAGATATTGTAAACTTAACCGTAGGTGATGACGGCACTACAGCTTCGGGCTACGACCCGTCAGAAATCTATTTAACTGTTCAGGGCCGCATTGGCACAGGAGATGGTGATTATGCCCATTTGGATTGGAACTCGGGTACGCTAAAAGCCATGGCTCTAAGTGATAATACGGAAGTAGTACATAAATTAGGGGTTGATCCGTCCATAACATATGCAAAGTACTGGATCACCTTGGCTGAACTGATGAAAAAGTCATATTTCGACCCCATCAATGGACTGGCAATCCCTACCCCGATATATAGTGGACGCTTGTATGTTTCATTTTCAGATCCTGTATTCATTCAAGTCGTATTATCAGAAACCAAGGTAATTAGTCCTGCCGAACCAGACGAAGGCAATGAAACCGATCCTAATTTCGCTACCATTTGGGACAAGTTTGAATTTACGGCAAATACAGACAATGTTCTGTTTTCTAACACTACAGCTGTAGATTTTGTTGGGATTCCTATGGCCTACTCTGTGGATGGAAGCAGTACGCCACAGCAAGGGTTTCAACTTGATGCCAATGCGCAAAAAGATCCGTTTGAAGCACTCACTAAAAATTTTAAAAGCGATCCAGAATTTTCTACACTTGCCGGGGAAACACGTCTTTTTGCTCCAAAGGTGAATTCAGATAACTATGCGCCTTTTGGGAATGAGGCGACCTATATGGATGCTTATGTAAAATTCTGTTGGGCGCACTATCAAGCCAATACAAAGCCCATTGAGATATGGAATTTCGTCGATGTTACTGTGGCCGAGAATCCTTCGCTAAGTAGCGACGACAACGGTAAAGGATGCAAATGGGAGGCTAATGGAGTTTTGCAAGGTGGAAACACCGCGGGTACCACTGGCAAATTGACGTTTACAATTACCAAGTTAACCGATAAAAACGGATCTGCCCTTACAGTTCCTACCACAGCGTTTACTATTCCCTTACCCAACTCTTGGGATGTGTTACGTCAGGGCGGAGTGTTTGCTCCCGATAAAAGTTTGCCAGGTTACAAAAAAATAATAGACGGTGATATAAAAAATCAGGTTTCCAGTGCCTTGAACCGAAATGTAATGCACGGTTCATTTATTGGGGATTTCGACACTACAAACCCAGGCAAAGGGACTATTTTTTGGGCAGACCGAGCTGCTTATTATCAAGATAACAAAGTTCCAGCAGCTTCTTTATGCATTAATAAATACGGAATGTTTTTACACAAATTGAGCATCGACAAACTTTGCTATGCCCTGGCGTATGATGATAAATATGGTCGAAACGTGAATCTAACGGCCAAATTAAATGCAACCACACCTACCGTGATGAAACTGATGGTGTATTATAAAAAACTGGCCACGGTTAGCGGTAATTTTCCAGTGGCGAGCATGAAGGTGGATGATCTAATTAATAATACCTACACCATCGATATAAAAAAAGACCCTAATGCTAACAATGCCGTGGTTATAAGTGTTACACCCGCCAATAGCGACAAATTAAAAGACTGTGTACTACTATTTTCAAAAAAGACTTCTGACAATCAAGCGATTTCCAAGTACTTTCCTGGACACACTATAAATAATCAAGTTAGTGTTCCAGCAGCTTATTTGGCTGGTGGCTTCCGATTTGTTTTCCGATTCGAAATAATTGGCGATACTGTGGACGGGCGAGGGATTTTATTGCCTCATGATGCCGATCAAAAAAATGGTGCTGTTTTAGAGTATGATTTTACTAATACTAGCAATCCGTTGTCTTTGGTTAGTATTTCGAATGCTTGATGAGAACTTGGCTAACTTGATAAAAACGGAAAACCCAAGCTATTTCTAGCTTGGGTTTTAATTTCTACTCCTACTTCTTAGTCTCGAACTAAACCTTTGTTTGTAGGGCTAATTTTTGGGGAGATGAAGTAGTACATACTCTTTGCTTTACTGGTTTCTTGAAATTGAAGTCGAATGGACCACTTGATTTTCGCGGACGAGCCAAATAGGCGTTAAAAAAGTATATAAACCAAAAACCATAGGGTTGGACCTAGTTTCTACCATTTAGAAAGAGGCTGTCTAAAAGGCAGCCTTTTACCCCAATCCACATCTAATTTTGATACCTATAAAGTTTACTCAACAGTAAGAAATGCGCCTTCGATTGATTTTTAAAAGGGATGATATAAAAACTATAGTGATGGGTCTTATTTCCTTTAAATTGATATTTTTCTTGGGGTTTGGAGTACCAACTGTCATCACCAGCAACACCGCGCTGCCCTAGATCGATATTCAATTGTACCAAATCCTTTTCCTTGATATCAGTGGTGTGTTTGCTCTTGTTAGAGTTTTCATAGTTCAATCCTACAGTGGTGTCAAAATCTTCATTTTCCATATGTAGCGCGCTAAAACTCAATAAATTTGAATTGCCTGTAACAAATAAAAGACCATTGTCTTCATTATCTGAAACTGCCACCCAACGAACATCGGTTTTATATCCATTGTCTTGTGGACGAATATAAGGTACGTATTGGTTTTTCACTTTCGAAGTGTACAAATCTACAAAGGCAGACATTTTTCTATCTTGGTAATTTTCCCAAGGTCCACGCCCAAAGTAGGTTAGGTTTTCATATTTTTTTGGTAGTTGCATTCGCATACCAATTCTTGGAATGTCTCCTTTGTAATCGGTGGTACTCAATGAATTTTCTATGCGAATGATTCCGTGTCCGTGAACACTGTAAATTGATTGAAAAGTAGTTTCGACTCCAGGAAGTGTATAATCTACCGTTACGATAACACTTCCCTGATCACCCATTTTATAGTTGAATTTGCTAACGCTATGATTAAGGGAAGCTTCTTTCCATGCAATATTGTTTTTGTGCATTGCATTGCCAAAATCATTATCCGTTACGGCTCTCCAAAAATTAGGTTTGGGTGCTTTCCCCTCTTTAAAGACTTGTTCCCCTTGTAATTCAAACGTTGTGATTTGCCCCGTTTTCCTTGAAAAAGTAATTTTGACATAATCGTTCTGGATGATGATGTTTCCCTTTTTTTCTACTACAGAAAGTGTCTCCTTTGCCGGGGAAACATCGACAAGGGCGCTTTTAAATTTTGAAGGCAAGGCAATTTGTTCATGTGCCACTTCAAAGTTCTTAGGAAGGATACCCCATTTGTCTTTTGTTTTTGCTGAAATTTCTACAAAATATTCGGTGCTGTCCTTAAAGTCAAGGTCCTTTAAAGAAATACGAATCAATTTTCCCGTATGGATTTCTACTGAAAGAGCTTCAACCTCAATCGTTTTCAAGACTGTTCCGTCGGCTTTTATTTCTGCAGAAAAGTTAAACTGATTTAAATTGGTGAAATCGTATAGATTTTCAATCAACACCCGCAATTCATCATGTTTGTTGATACCCTTGTGCTTAAAATTGATGAATTCATGTGCTTTTTTCACTTCATGCAGAGCGGGCTGAGGTGTTCTATCTGGAAAAACAATTCCGTTATTTAAAAAGGTATTATCGGTAGGCATATTTTGGCCATAGTCACCTCCGTAGGCATAAAAACGTTCTCCTTTGTCGTTAGTTTTCCAAATTGATTGATCAACCCAGTCCCAAATAAATCCGCCTTGTAAATTGTCATATTTTTCGATAACGTCCCAATAATCTTGAAAATTTCCGGTACTGTTTCCCATTGCATGCCCATATTCACTTGGAATAAACGGGCGATCGGTTTTAGACTTTCCTACTTCTTCAAAATCGGCTGGCGAAGGATATTGAGGGACTATAATATCGGTATTACTATCCATATCGTACCAACTGCCATCATGGTCTTTATATGGACGTTCGTATTGAACAGGGCGCTTGCTGTTATCATTGGCTTTTATGGCGTCATAGCCCTTGAAGAAGTTAACACCGTTCCCACCTTCATTCCCCATAGACCAAATAATCACCGATGGGTGGTTTCTGTCTCGTTTTACCATACGCACCATCCTATCTACATGGGATTTTCCCCAATTGGGTTGTTTTGCCAAGGAGTATTTACCATAATACATTCCGTGAGATTCAATATTGGCTTCATCTACCACATACAAACCGTATTGATCACAGAGTTCATAGAATCGTCGCCCACGAGGATAGTGACTCAAACGTACGGCATTGATGTTGTTTTCTTTCCAAAGCTTGATGTCTTTCAGGATAAGTGTTTCGGACATTACATGGCCTGTTTCGGGATCTGTTTCTTGAGCATTAACACCTTTTAAAGTAATGCGTTGTCCGTTAACCAACAACAAACCGTTCTTGATTTCAACCGTTCTAAATCCGATGGCTCTTTTGGTGAGTTCTAGCGTTTTACCATTTTCATCTTTCAGTTCTAACACCAAGGTGTATAAATTAGGATGTTCTGCACTCCATTGCTTTACTTTTGAAATGGTTTCTGAAAACCAAACCAGTTGTTTCTCATTTTTATTAATGGAAATGATTTTTTCTTCGGAAGCGATTTTCTTCTGGGTTTCATCAAGGATTTTATATGAAAGTAGCCCTTTTTTATTTTTTGAGAAATGATTTTCTATAGCTACTGAAAGATTGAAAATGCCGTTATCATAGCTAGTATCTAAAACAGAAGTCACTTCAAAATCCTGAAGTCTTAGTTTGGGTTGTGCATATACATATACCGAACGTTCTATACCGCTAATTCTCCAAAAATCTTGACATTCTAGGTATGAGCCATCTGTCCATCTAAAAATTTGTAAGGCGAGTGTGTTTCTACCTGTTTTTGCTGCTTTTGTGATATCGAATTCGGCAGGTAATTTACTGCCTTGAGAGTATCCAATGTATGTGCCATTGAGCCAGACAAACCCGCCAGCTTTCATTGCTCCTATATGCAGAAACAGCTCCTTGCCGTCCCAGCTTTTATTGATGGTAAAATCCCTTCTATACGAACCGACGGGATTGTAATTATCGGGAACGTTTCCTGGATTTTTAGGGTAGTACGTATCTATCAATTCCATATCATCGGCGACCATGGCTTTGTAATCGGAGAACTCGTATTGATGGTTTACATAGATGGGAACCCCATAACCTTCCACTTCCCAGTTTGAAGGTACTTTTATATCATTCCATTGGGACACATCTGTCTTTGGGTTCATAAAAGATGTAGGTCTATCTTTAGGATTCCGCACCCAATTGAATTTCCAGATACCATCTAAAGATTGATAATAGTCAGGCTGGTCATCTAGTGCTTCTTTTTCCGAAGAAAAAGAAGAGAAAGAGGCGTGTGCCTCCAATTTATGTTCACCAATGACCTGTTCGTTTTCTATATAGTTTTTATATCCTTCAATAGGATTGTTTTGTTGTGCATAGGCACAGAAACTAAAGAAAAACAATAGGTATAATTTGGGTAGTCTCATTTTTTATTCAGATAATAACATTATAATATGAGCTGCACTCCAGCTAAAATTTTGAGCGTGGAGGCCTTTTCCCGTGAGCGGATGATAATTTTCTCTAATGGCTTTTCCTTTACCTAATAAACCTTCAGCTCCTTCTAAAATTTGGATAGTTGCTTTATCAGCTTCAGCATGGAATCCGTAATTACGTAAACTTTTTACTCCAAAATACGATTGATCTAACCAATTTGGCCCTCTCCAATATCCTTTTAGCGGGTCAAATTTAGGGTGATCTGCACTCATGGTTTGAAAAGGAACTTTAGTGTAAAATTTAGCTGGGTTCATCATCTTATTTTTTACTGCTTCAGCTTGTTCTTGGGTGGCTGCATTAGCCCAAAGCGCTGTCCAACCTTCGCTCCCCTCCCCTTTTATAAACCTTGTTCCTTCTAGATTGGTGTCGTAAAACCAACCATCATTTTCGTCATAGAATTGTTCTTGAATTTTAACTTTCAGTTCTTTGGTTTCCTTTGTAAAAACAGCCACATCACCTTTAATTTTTAAGGCTTCAGCTAAAGTTACCAAGTATAATTTTTCGGCATAGAGATACGCATTCAAGTCGACACTTTCTTGATCTAAGGAATATGCTCCTTCCCCGTTTTTTATAATTTTAGAATTGTCAAAACGAATGGCATTGTCCATACCACTTTCCCATTTCGCAGCTATTAACGTTCCGTCTGTTGAACCATATTCACAAAGACCATCTTTGTCGTAATCGCGATTGTTGTACCACCATTGATGGTATTTTTTTAATTTAGGATAGAACTCTTTGATGAATGCAACATCCTTATCCTTTTCGTAAATTTTTGCTACTGCCCATACCGAAAGTGGTGGTTTGGTATCACGATAGTTGTGATTTTCAATTAACGTATCTCTAAACACACAATCGACAATAAAGCCATCTTCTTTTTGGAAGTCAAACATTAATTTCATCTGTTTTTTTGCCAACTCGGTATGGTAGTAAGATAACCCAGCTGCATGTTTCCATGAGTCCCAAGACCAAAACCCATTAAACCATTTATAATGATAACTAGGAAACAAGCCTTCGTGTTTAATTTCACCAGCAGGAATACGCCAGTTGTTTTGAAGCGTTACATGTGCTTTTGCTAAAACCTCAGCATATTTATCTTCTTGAAATTGAGGTTTTCTATTGTTTATTAAAGAACCTAATTGAGCATTCTTCTCATTTTTTCTGATTTGTAAAATGGAATCAAAATTTGAATTTTCAATCAATTCTTGTTCTTCTTCCCAAGAATATTCTGGGAATATAAAAGTTTGGGATATTGCATACTCTCTAGATTCATTAGCTTTTAAGAAGATAGTTTCAAAATGAGTTGTGTAGTAGTTGTCTGCCGTTTGTATAGAAACTGATTCCTTCAGAAACTTCACATACCCTTTTGCCGTGGACTTTTCAGAAGAAAATAGGATCGTTTCATCTTTAGAGGTAACAGTAATACCTATATCAAATAATTTACCGCTTACTGAAGGGTGTAGTGTAATGCCTTTTGAGGATCTATTTGTAATTGATGTTTTCTGTAATGTGGTATGTCCTGATAAATAAAAGATTTCCTGTTTTATGCGAAGTGTTTGGTTTTCATAAATCTGTTCAAGATGACTGGAAAAGCTATTTTGTGATTGCAAGGATGTTTGCCAATCGATGAGTTTAGTATTCTTATCACCTCTTATATTTAAATTTACAAGAGATTGACTGCTCCAAATTCCGTTTTGTTGCGTCATTAAAAAGGGGCCAGAGAAACCAGAAATGTTCGAAGTCGAATCTGGTAGACTATAGGCAAACCAAGCTCCTTGGTCAGAGAACATTAAACCCGATTTGTCTGCCGGCTTTTTTGGAGTAATTTTGTAATCGAGTATGTTTTTACTTGCTTTTAAATGTGTAAAAGAAGATGATTTTGTGTCGGGTGGGCTTTTTTTTGAACAACTAATGGAAATGACACAAAAAAGGCTACATAAATATATTAAACGGTTATTAATCATTAGGGTTTATTTCTATTTTCGAACGACCACTATAGTTCCTCTCTGTTATTCACAAATATAACTAAAAGCGCATACCCTTCACCTCGACAAGTGTCACATTGAGTGTGTCGAAATGCTTTAGACGGGCTTCTCACCCAACCTCTTTCTAGATTGGCTTTCAATTTCTCCTCCTCCTTGGTTCAATATCGAATCGTAATATGTTTTATTAAACATCGAAAGAATATCAATGCGGCAACGCGTCTTTGAGCAATCCGTATAAGAAAGTTCCTAAAACTGAAGCCGCTATAACTATAAGTATAGATACATATCCTGCACCTGCAAGTGTAAACATGGGTCCGGGACAAGCACCTGCCAATGCCCAGCCTAATCCAAATATAATCCCACCAATAATATAGCGACTAAAACTCTTTGCTTTTGGATAAAAAAGTATTCTTTCTCCATAGAAAGATTTTATTTTGAATCGTTTGATGGACCATACGACGATAATGCCTATTACTAATGCAGAACCAATAATGCCATACATATGAAACGACTCAAATTTGAACATTTCATAGATACGAAACCACGAGGCAGCTTCAGATTTAAACATCGTAATTCCGAATAGGATTCCAATAAGAAGATATATTAGTGTTCTCATAATTTAAAAGATAAAAGGGAAAATAAAGTGAATCATGGATAGACCGCCGATAAAGAAGCCCACAACAGCGATAAGTGATGGCAATTGAAGATCACTTAGCCCAGAAATAGCGTGACCAGATGTGCAACCGCCTGCATATCTCGCACCAAAACCTACTAAAAGGCCGCCTATTGATAGAATGAGAATATTCTTAAAGCTTAATAATGCACTTGTATCAAAAAGCTCTGTCGGCAAATAGGATTTGCCAGCAGACTTAAATCCAAGTGTATTTAAGTTTGCTATAGTATCAGAATTGATAGCAACTGCAGTATCTGAAGATAGAATATGTGAGCCTATATAACCGCCTATGACAGCTCCAATGACAACCACTAAATTCCATTTTTGAGATTTCCAATCCAGCTTAAAAAAATCTGCTTTATTTCCTGCTCCACAAATGGTGCAAATCGTTCTTAGGTTTGCAGACATCCCAAAATTTTTGCCAACCATAAGTAACAAAAACATAACAAAGGCAATCATGGGGCCTGATACATACCATGGCCATGGCTCGTAAATCCAATTCATATATTTCTATTTTTCACAAATAAATGGTATTAAATACAAGGAGTTGGTCACTTAGGTTACAAAAGGATAAAAAAGACTAGCGTAATAAACTGTAATTTTACTTTAAGGTCGAAGGACACACATAAGCTGATGTTGGAACTCCAGCTTCCTTTATTGCATCAAATCCTCCAGCTACATCAATTAGGTTATGAATGCCTCTACTTTTTAAAATGGATGCTGCGATCATGCTGCGATATCCGCCAGCACAGTGTACATAAAAAGTCTCCGTTTCAGGGAATTCGCCTAAATAATTGTTAATGTAATCAAGAGGGGTATTGGTAGCATTTAAAAGATGTTCTGATACATATTCCCCGTCACGTCGGACATCAAAAACTGGTACATCATCAATTTCTTTAAATGTTTTGGCTGGAATAGAACTAACCGTATCATATTCTTTAGATGCTTTTTTCCAAGCTTCAAAACCGCCTTTCAAATACCCTAACGTATAGTCAAAACCCACACGAGATAAACGAGTAATGGTTTCTTTCTCTCTTCCTTCAGGTGTAACTAATAATATAGGTTGTTTTACATCAGCAATTAACGCTCCAACCCAAGGAGCAAAACTACCGTCTAATCCAATAAATATGGAGCGAGGGATATGCCCTTTGGCAAAATCATTTTCATGGCGGACATCCAAAATCACAGCTTCAGTTTCATTAGTTGCTGCCTCAAAGGCATCCGCTGTTAAGGCTTGGGCACTTCGTTCTAATACCTCTTGAAAATCATCATATCCCTCTCTATTCAATTGTACGTTTAAGGGGAAGTATTTTGGTGGTGGTAATAAGCCATCAGTCACTTCGTCAATAAATTCTTCTTTGGTCATATCTGCACGAAGCGCATAATTTGTCTCCTTCTGATTTCCTAAAGTATCTACGGTCTCCTTACTTAAATTCTTTCCACAGGAAGAACCAGCACCATGTGCGGGGTATACGATAACATCATCGGCTAAAGGCATTATTTTCGTTCGCAAACTATCGTATAGCATACCGGCCAAATCCTTTTCAGTTATTTCACCCATTTTTTGAGCCAAATCTGGACGACCTACGTCGCCTAAAAACAAGGTGTCTCCGCTAAAAATTGCATAGTCTTTCCCTTCTTTATCTTTTAAGAGGTAAACGGAACTCTCCAGCGTATGTCCAGGCGTATGCAAGACGGTAATGGTCACATCTCCTAGTGAAAATACTTGGCCGTCTTCAGCAATAATAGCATCAAAACTAGTTTCTGCGGTAGGGCCATAAATAATTGGCGCAGCCGTTTCTTTAGATAAGGTAACATGACCACTAACAAAATCGGCATGGAAATGGGTTTCGAAAATATATTTGATTTTCGCTCCATCTTCATTTGCTCTGTTTAAATAGGGTGTAACTTCCCTGAGAGGATCGATTATGGCAACTTCCCCTTGGCTTTCAATGTAGTAAGCCCCTTGCGCCAAACAGCCCGTATATATTTGTTCAATTTTCATTTCAGTATAATTTTAATAAGTTGTTCAAATTTATAACTTGATTCTAGACTGCACAGTAACATTAGTTACCGTTATTGTTTAATGAAAAACTCCATATAAAAAATAAATCCAGCCATGACAAATATGAAATAGCCGAACCCTTTTTTTAATTTTTTACCGTCAATAAAATTACCTATGTAGCTGCCAATAAATATCCCTACTAAGGACAGTCCGGTAAAAATGGCTAAAAACTGCCAATCAACATCCATAGTTTGAGCATCACCTAAAAAGAACCCTAAAAGAGATTTAAATGCTATAATTATGAGTGAGGTCCCTACGGCAACTTTCATTTTTACATTTGCTAGTATTACTAGGGCAGGGATTATTAAAAAGCCCCCCCCAGCTCCTATAAAACCTGTTACTGCACCAACAATAAGGCCTTCAGCTAAAATTAATGGGTAATTATAGGTGACCTTGCCTAGGGTTTCTTTTTCCTTTCCATTTTTCAACATGGAAAATGCTGCTGGAATCATTAGTAGGGCAAATAGGCCAAACATTCCCATTCTTCGTGTAAATTCAAAATCTCCAACATTGAAAAGAACAGCTGGTAATATCGGGACAACATAATGTCTAACTATGGTAACACCTATAATGGCAGGAATTCCAAAAACAATAGCTGTTTTCCAGTCAACATACCCTTTAAAATGCTGTTTTATACCGCCCACTAGGGCACTTGTTCCAACTATGAATAAAGAATAAGCAGTGGCCACTTTTTCATTTACAGAAAATAAATATGCTAAGACAGGGACCGCTAATATGGAGCCTCCACCTCCAATTAAACCGAGCGAAATTCCTATAATTAATGCGCAGATGTATCCAAATAATTCCATGTATAATTGTTTGTTGTTATTAGGACAAAATTAGTGTTGCAAAAAGAAGCTGGCAGTAACATTGGTTACACAGCCTTATTTCGCATAATAATATGGTTTCGGTGAAGTTCTATTTTACCAAGATTTTCAAGTTTTTTTAGTAATCGAGAAACAACAACTCTTGAGGTATGTAGCTCACAAGCAATTTCTTGATGCGTATTATGTATAGTATTGTCCTTTGAAACCCTGGCCTTTTCATTCAGATATTTAAGTAGCCGTTCATCCATTTTTAAAAATGCAATACTGTCTATGGTGTCCAACATTTCGTTTAATCTGCTATGATAACTTTCAAACACAAAATTTCTCCAGCTTTTATATTTGGCTGACCATTCTTCCATTTTCTGAACAGGAATCATAATAAGCTTAGCTTCAGTTTCGGCGATCGCTCTTATCTCACTTTTTGCTTGTCCAAGACAACACGTTAATGTCATTGCACAAGTATCGCCTTTCTCTAAAAAATACAATAGTAGTTAATCACCATCATTATCTTCCCTAATAATTTTAATGGCACCAGAGATTAAAAGCGGTATCACTTTTATATAATCACCAATTTCCATCATTTTAAACCCCTCAGGAATTTCTTTAAAAGCTCCTACTTGATTTATTTCACTCAATAATTCATCTTCAAAAAGGTATCCGTAATTTTCCTTTAACTCCGTAATCATCTCGTTAATTTACACCCTTTTTACTAATAATTCCTTTTTTGAAATTAAAGAAAAGGTTGGCCATATAACCTTAGACAAAGCAGACTTGCAGGAGACAAAAGTATCAAGGCAATAAAAATGCTATTTAGGATGGTTCCTGGCTCATATTTGGGTTATAGTTATTCATATAGAATCTTTTTTAAAAACAAAATCCTCTTTCTATTGACAAAGGTGGGAAGTGAAGAAAATCTCTCCGCAAGAATAAGTTTAGCTTTTTAAAAACAGAAAACCCAACCTATTTTAGATTGGGTTTCAATTTCTGCTCCCCCTCTTAGTGCTACGTCGAACCGTAACTTTCTATCTTTTAAAGAGTTGAATGATTTTAATATCCCATTTTTGGCTCGAACCAGGAAATTGTTGGAAGTTCTTTAACTAGCTCGAAATTTCGATAGGGTGGGTATAGAATATTAATTTTAAAGAAAAGAAAAGGAAGCACAAATAGCTGCACCTCCCTTCTTACTTTACTATGATAGAATAATTTAATTTATTATGATACGCTTGATGTGCACATTTTTGTTGCTATCAAGAACGTGTACAAAATAAACTCCAGATCTAAATAAACCAGTGCTTATTCTATAAACACTTTCGGTATCCTCGAGCTCATATACTTGAAGCTTACGAGCATTTATGTCGAAAATTTCGATCTTATTCAATTTGGCACCTGAAATAGTGATGTCAAAATAATTATCGGCCGGATTAGGATACAAAATCACTCCATCAGCTATCTGAGGAATTTTCTTGATCACTTTTTCATCTCCAAGATAACTTAGATCAATGATCTCTCTATTAATGGCACTAAGAACAAAGCTTCCGGTGCAACCTTCAATATATGCGGCAAAATCACTGTTGTCATCTACAGCAAAATTTTCCTCTAAAATAACAGTTCCTCCTGCGTGATAAATTGCTCGAGCATTAGCAAGGACCGTATTGGAAGCTGTAATGGTGTTTGAAGCTTCTTGATGATCTACTGTAAAGGAAGGCACATCTGTGGTAATATTCAAATTAGCTGGACAACAGGCCGCAGGCACATCGAAGGCTTCAACACCATCATTTCGACTAGCAGTAGATCCTTGACTTGCACCAACACCTAACCCTCTTTTGGCGAACGCTTTCCAAATAGCACATTGATTGGCGCCTCCATAGATCATTTGATCGGCCAATAGAATAGCATCTCTACCATCTACAAAACCAGGACTACAAGAAGTAAGTTTTAATCCTTCTGTAATTAAATGTAAGGCAATGTTGTTTCCGCCTGTTCCATTATAGAAATCTGAGTCATAGCCATGAATGTTAATGAGTTCCCAGGAAACTTCCCATAACATTGCAGCCCATACAGAGCCTAAGGGATGCGGTCCTCCGGTGCCAATAATACTATTGTATGTTCTGGGATCAACCGTCATATCGGTACTGTAGGGGTATGCTCTAATTCCCGGTCCGTTAGCTGCTTGTCCAAACAACCAAGTTCCAATTCCTCTACTGTCTGTTCCGTTATGTGTGGATTCCATGGTTAGCATGAGTCCGTACCAATCGCTCCAGCCTTCACCCATTTGCTCGTTATTTGATAAGCATCCTACATTACTAGGGCCACCAACCAAGCGATTTGAAATACCATGTCCGTATTCGTGAGCGACAACAGGGTTGTCGTAGCATCCGTCTCTATTAACTCCTCCACAATTACCCACATACATGCTCATAGTTGGGTTACTACCATCTGGTGGCGTTCCGAAGAAGGCATTACAAAGTAAACTTACTTGCCCTCTTGCATTCACATAATCGCTAGCTAGGGCTCCTGCGCCTCCACGACCATAGTTGTCTTCTTGAAAGTTTCCGCTAGCTTCCGTAAAACCGTATTGATAAACTACATCGTGAATTATATTATTCCAATAAAACAAGTTGGTTATAGCCGCAGATTCCGATTGAGTTCCAACTGCCCATGGAAAAGAGACAGGAAAGTTAAAATTATAACTTCCGCCTCCGTTGGGCCTAAAACCTGGGTTATCGCCATCTTCGTAGGCATCCACATTGTTCCCTTGTGTGAACGTAAAGTCATGCCATCCGAATGGTGATGCTAGGAAATTGTCTGGATTTGCCTCCAAGGTGCGACCTCCATGATTGGGACTTTCTATTGGCATAGCATATACATTGTATGTCCCCATCATCATATTAGAGGTCGATTCAAAAGTTTCCTTTTCTAAGGAGAAATAAGCCTCTTCGGGCATGGGTAAATTAGCTACAGCGCCGTGATCATGAAATTTACATTCGGCAACCCAATTCTTTTTTTCAAGAATGGTGCCCGAGTCCGCATCCAATTTTATGCTCCACCAATGCTGGCCGTCAAGCTCGTGAATGGAAATGTCCCAGACTAATTTTAGCTGGTCGTCTCGATCTAAAAAATACATGAGTTTGGCTGGGATTTCGTCTATCGATATTCCTCCAGTACTCAATATCTGCTTTTGTTCTACCCCGAGAGGGATATTTAGGACAGATATTTCTTCAGTTAGATTGAGATTGAGTAATCCCGCGATTGTGTTAACCGCTTCAACACTTGATAGTTTAGGTGTTGCAGGCGTATTTGTGGTCTTTGAGATTAAATTGGAAATGAAGTTATTCTGAAATTTTAAAACCTCGTTACCTTCAACAATGTGTAAATTGAAATCGGTATTACTTATTTCCAGTCCTTTATACATTTGCACTCCATAAACATGCGTGATCTTGCTTTTATCTCCTTCATAAGAATGGTATATTTTCCATTCTTTTAGATCGTCTTCGGTAAGGTTAAGCCTATCTGCACTTTGATGGAGATATGCTTTAACCAGTTGCTCTGTTGTTTGAGAAAATGAATTATTTATAACAAACAAGCAACATATGATTGTTGAGTATTGTATGATTCTTTTCATAGTTAAAAAATTAGTAGTTAATATTCCGTTTAGAGTGACTTACTAATTCTTTTTAACTATGGCCGAAAGTTTTTCAATCATAATTTTTTGAGCATCTATTTCCTGCTGTTGCTTACTTAACACACGCTGTTGTTGTTGCATAGCGTTAACCAGTACAGGAATTAATTCGACATAATTAACAGCATTGATTTCATTCTCGCCGGAGATACTTGGAGATACAATGTTCGGAAAAATTGCTGCTACCTCACGCGCAAGGAAACCATAATGTCTTAGCGGGTCAGGATCACTTCCTCCGTTGTCGCCCTCCATTGTCGCCCTCTTAGTTTCGTCCTCTTCGTTAGTTGGACCGGCGGCTCCTAAATTAATGGACTGATCGTAATTATAGGTAACAGGGTTTAACAACATGAGTTGCTCCATACCTTCTTCCATTCGTTCGATGTCCGTTTTTAGTTTTTCATCACTCCAAGTGAAATATCCATTAGACACAACAAATCCACTTACTTGCAATTTTAAGATGGACCAAGCCCAAGGATTCATATTAATACCTACATTTCCATTATCTCTAATGAACATTTTATAATTTCCAAAATTAGACGATGGCCATGGCTTCCAGAAGTTTAATCCACCGTTCCATCTTTCGATAGACCAGGCACCATTATTTGGCGAAGTGAATCCGTCTCCAAAGGTTAAAAAGCGATAGTCATCAAAACCAAGCTGAACGGCATTGTTAGTTCCATTGATTCGAAAAACGCCTTGTGCTTCCATTGCAAAACTGAATAGAATGCAAACTGATAAAATGATAATTTTTCTCATGATTATATTGTTAATTGGTTAATAATACACTGAATGTAAGCATAGTATAAGTATTTTTGTGTTGGATAAACCTTACTGTTTCTATGGAAAAATAAATGTTGGATGAGGTTTTAGTGTATCTGCAACCTTGAAGAAGGATTCCTCTATTTGTAAATTTATAATCCCTTCTTAGTCTCGAACCATATTTGTCTTATTTTTAGAGAATTAAATAATTTTTCTGATCCCTCTTAGGCTGGAACCGAGCCAGTATCCGTAGGGGATTTCCAATACTTGCAGTTTTTTGCCAATCTCAAATTCTTATTTGTTCCCTCATATGAATTGTAGCGTGAGTTCATAAATTTTCTATGCTGTCTTTACCAGTTTATTAGTTTTATTATGAATTTTTAATTGGTAAACAGAGGTTGGTAGATCACCTAAATGAAGCTTGTTATAACCTTTGTTAATGGTACCAGATTTAAGAAGTTCTCCAGAAATTTAAAATTCTTATCTTTGGAATAAAGGCACCTATTCAAAGGTCGTGTTTTCCCAAAGGCAATCATTACCAAGAACGACCTCTTATGGAAAAAAAATTAAGAAATTTTATACTCTTATTGGCTTTTGGCTGGATATTGATTAGTGCTACCATTGATTTGGATAACCTCTTTAATTATGCCAACCAGGATATTCCAGACTATATTTCCAAAGACAATACCGATGGCAACCCTATTGATGATAAAGCAGCTACCTTAGGTCGAGTTCTTTTCTACGACAAAAACCTTTCCAGCGATGGTACCATAGCATGTGCCAGTTGCCACCTCCAAACGCACGCTTTTGGTGATCCAAGCATTCAGAGTACCGGGGTTAACGGACTGACGGGCCGGCATTCCATGCGACTTGTGAATCCAAGATTTTCACGTGAGGAACATTTTTTTTGGGACGAACGTGCAGAAACACTGGAAGCTCAGACGACCCAGCCCATACAAGACCACATAGAGATGGGGTACAGCGGTACCAATGGTGATCCCAATATAGACGATCTTATAAATCATTTAGAAGGGATTGAATATTACAATACCCTTTTTGAATTTGTATTTGGCGATACAGAAATCACAGAAAACCGTATGCAATTGGCCTTGGCTCAATTTATAAGAAGTATACAATCTTTCGATTCCCGATTCGATGAAGGTCTTATTCAAGTAAACAGTACAAATGATCCTTTTCCAAATTTCACAGCGCAAGAGAATAGGGGTAAAGACTTATTCGTAAACACTTCCTTTGAGGGTGCAGGTTGTGCAGATTGTCATATTCCTCCCGAATTTTCCATTACCCTACATTCTCAAAATAATGGTGTAATCACCGTAGCTGGGATGCCCGGTGAAATAGATTTAACAAATACCCGTGCACCATCTCTTAGAGATCTTGTAAACCCGGATGGTAACTTAAATGACCCCCTAATGCACGATGGAAGTTTTACGAGTCTTTTGGATGTGGTTAATCATTACAACCATATCCCCAACAACCCTGCTAATACCAGTTTAGACCCGCGATTAATAGATCCTAACGGAGAGCCACAACAGCTTAACCTTACCGAAGATCAAAAACAAGAACTTGTTGCGTTTTTGGAAACACTTAGCGGTACTGACATCTATACGAACGAAAAATGGTCCGATCCTTTCGACCCGGACGGCTCTATAAAAATAATAGGGGGCACTTTGGGTATTTCTGAAGAGAGTCTGACCCCTTTTGTCTCCATTTCCCCAAACCCCGTGGTTCATAATGCAACGATTGAAACCAACCTTGGCTATTTCAAAATAAGGGTTTACAACAATACAGGAAAGTTGTTGTTCCAAAAGGAGGCCAATACGCAAACAACATTGGATTTTAGTACCATAGCTACCGGATTGTATTTTGTGAAAATAACTACAGAAAACGGCTTGCAAATTATCCATCGCATGGTGAAGCAGTAAAAAAGATGCAAAACCAGCAAAAATTCCCTGCTAGCGCTCACGTTCACACGGGCACCGTTATTCCCCGAAAAAATGATTTTTTCTGAAAAAAGTTATCGAATGGCTTTTGTTGATGAACTATTATCTCTTCTTGCCAATAATGTCAATGGGTTCGGGATTATAGTAAAACAAAAAACCGATCTACTTTCGTAAATCGCTCCTTCTATTAGTTCTACATCGAATCGTAATCGTCTTATTTTTAAATAGTTGAATGATTCTCGGGGACCGTCTTAGGCTCGAATTGGACAATTGTTGGAAGGTTTTTATTGAATTCCGGTTTTCAAGAACCTCAAGGGTGCTTTCATCGGAAAACTTCTCCCGCTTTTATTATTCTTGCAACTTTTTCAAATCACAAATTCGTTAATATAATGAAGTATAATTGCTGCCATTCCTGCGTTAAAATCTGCCGTACACTAGGGGTAGAAAAACAGCTTATTTCCAAAGAAAACCTCATTTTTTTCAATTCGAAATTTCGAATGCGATGCTATAGAAAATAGTACCTTCTTGAGGCCCTGTTTTTACCGTGCTTCTCCAACTTTCACTATTCTTGTTCGATATGTTATTTATCATTTTCATCTAATTAGGGAGCCTAGCGCCGCATTGAACTACGGGGCCATATTCAATTACTAAAATGCTATTTCGGAGGTTGATCATTATTTTTTTAAAGCATCACTGGGCTTCGGAATGAAATGACCTTTTCCTCCTGCTCTGTCATCATTAAACGTAACGGGAATATCGTCATTTTGGGCCCGTTCATGCCAGGTAAGACTCTCAGTGCCGTCGTCTCTTTGTACCATCGTGATGCAATCCTCCACAGGGCAGACCAAAGAACATAAATTACAGCCCACACAGTTCTTCTCTATAATCGAGGGAATTCTAATGGAGAGATCTTTAGACAAAGCGATCGCCTGATGTGCACCATCCTCACAGGAAATATAGCACAGTTCGCATCCTATACATTTATCTGGATTAATTTCCGCAACTACCTTGTGCTTCAGGTTTAAATGCTTCCATTCGGTTACGTTGGGCAGTGCTTTACCGGCAAAATCGTAAATTGTAGTGTAATTTTTTTCTTCCATGAATTGTCGTAGTCCGGCTTCCATTTCACGTACGATCCCAAAACCATAATGCATGACTGCGGTACAGACCTGAACGGAGGTAGCTCCCAGCAAAATAAATTCAACAACATCACGCCAAGTCTCAATTCCTCCAATTCCGGAGAGCGGTACTTTACTTATTTCGGGATGTTGGGCCAAATCTTTGAGCATATGCATGGCTATTGGCTTTACAGCTGGGCCACAGTATCCCCCGTTCGTTCCTTTCCCATCCACGATTGGATACGGAGCGTATGAATCTAAGTCGATACCCACAATACTCTTAATTGTATTGATCAATGAAATAGAGTCCGTTCCGCCTTGCACTGCTGCCAGACCGGGATCTATGATGTGTGAAATATTCGGAGAGAGTTTTGTGATGACGGGAATATTAGCTGCTTCTTTTACCCATTCTACGATTGTTTTCAATACTTCCGGTTCTTGCCCTACTGCCGAACCCATTCCTCGTTCGCACATACCATGCGGACACCCAAAATTAAGTTCGATACCATCGGCACCGGCGTTTTCAACGTCCTTGATGATTTGCTCCCATTCGGCCCTGCTTTCAACCATTAAAGAGGCGATCACGGCATGATCCGGGAAATATTTCTTGACCTCTTCAATTTCCCGAAGATTATCTACCAAAGGCCTATCGGTAATAAGCTCGATGTTATTGAAGCCCATCATACGAGTATTTCTGTAATTAACCGACCCATATCGACTTGATACGTTTACTACGGGTACACCAAGTGTTTTCCAAACGGCGCCTCCCCAGCCTGCTTCAAAGGCCTTCATTATTTGATATCCTGAATTTGTTGGTGGAGCAGATGCCAACCAAAATGGATTTGGCGCCTTTATTCCTCCAAAATTTATCGATAGATCTACCATGCCTTTGTGTGTTAATTAATTATGTAACCATTGATGTATTCCCTTTGCAGCCATCTTCCCATCATAGGCGGCGTTCACAATTTCTGCTCCACCATTTATGGCATCGCCACCGGCAAAATACTTCGCATTGGAAGTTTGAAAAGTGGCTTCGTTTACTTTTATCCGTGTTCTGTTATCAATTTCCAGATCATCAATGAGCTCGTATAAACTACCTTGCTTGGCCTGCCCTGTTGCCTTTATCACCAAATCACATCGTACTATAAACACATTATTTTTTTTAATCTGAAGTTTCCCGTCGACCCATTCAGTTTTTGCAAATTTCACACCCTCTACTTTTTCATTTCCAACGATTTCCAAAGGAGTCACGTTAAACAGGCTATCCACTCCTGAGCTAATAGCCAGATCATATTCAAAATCATAAGCACCCATGTTCTCTTTTGCATTTCGATAGGCAAGAACTGTTTTTCTAGCGCCCATTCGTGCAGATTCGGAAGCGGCGTCCATTGCCGTGTTTCCACCCCCAATTACTACTACCTTGTTTGGAACTTTTATGTGATGATGATTAAGACGAAGGTCTTCAATAAACTCCACAGCCCCAACAACATTTTCTTTGTCTTCTCCTGGCATATTGTGGTATGTCGTTGCCCCTAAACCAACCCCCAGAAAGATCGCGTCGTAATTTTTTTCAAGTGCAACAATTTGCTCTTTAGAATTAATTGCACTCTTATAATTGATGGTAAACTCCAATTGCTTCTGTAAATAGGAAATCTCCATTAGGGCCTCCTCATTGGTTATCTTATAGGGTGCCACGCCATGTACTGCCAGCCCGGATGGTTGTTCTTTGGCCTCAAAAATTTCAACTTCATACCCTAAAGTCCTTAACTCACAGGCACAGGCGATCCCGGCAGGCCCGGCTCCCACAATAGCCACTTTTTTGCCATTGGAGGCTCCTACTTCAAAGATTTCTTTATTATCTGAGATCGCTTTGTGTGTGGCATAATTTTGTAGCCTTCCAATTTGAATTGGCGCCACATCCTGGTGATTAAAGACGCAGGCTCCTTCACAGAGTACCCCTGTGGGACACACAACGCCACAGGTATTTCCCAGCCAGTTGGCGGCAAATATAGTTTTGGCTGATCCGGTAACGTTGTCCGTGTGGATCTGCTTGATAAATAGCGGAATGTCTATATGTGTTGGACATGCTTGTATGCATGGCGCATCATAACAAAACAAACATCTGGAGCTTTCAAAATAAGCCTCAGTATCGTTCATCAATGGGTTTTTCTGCTTGAAATTCTCCTTGAATTCTTCCTCCGATTTCGGTCTTTTATAATGTGCCATTAATGGGTGTTCAGGGTTAGTAAAAATGTTGAAATTTTCGATCTAGAGCTCAGTGAGCTTCCCATAAGTTTCGGGTCTTCTGTCCCTATAAAATTGCCAGACCGAACGCACTTCATCAATAAGATCCAAATCGAAATCGGCCACAAGCAATTCATCTTCATCACGAGATGCTTCGGCAAATATTTGTCCTCTCGGGTCTACAAAATAAGATTGACCGTAAAACTTTCCGAGATTCCAGGGTTTTTCTTCGCCTACTCTGTTGATACAACCCATAAAATAACCATTGGCTGCGGCATGGGCGGGCTGTTCCAATTTCCACAAGTACTCACTTAATCCTGCTACTGTCGCGGAAGGATTATAGACAATTTCGGCACCATTCAGGCCAAGCACCCGGGCTCCATCCGGAAAATGCCTGTCATAACAAATATAGACACCTATTTTCGCGTATTTAGTTTGGAAAACAGGGTAGCCCAAGTTTCCTGGCTTGAAAAAGAACTTCTCCCAAAACCCGGTAGTATGCGGAATGTGATTTTTTCTATACTTCCCAAGGTATGTCCCGTCTGCATCGATAACCGCCGCTGTATTGTAAAATATTCCTGGTTGTTCCTTTTCATAAATCGGAACTATGATTACCATATCGTACTTTTTAGCAAGCACCTGCATTTTTTCGGTTGTTGGGCCAGGGACTGACTCTGCAGATTCGTACCATTTTTTGTCTTGTCCCGGGCAAAAATATGGGGTATTGAATATTTCCTGCAGGCATAGAATTTGAACACCTTGTTCCCCGGCTTGTTCAATAAAAGGGATATGCTTATCGTACATGGCCTCCATAATTTCCTGGATGCTGCCTTCTCCTTCGGTCATTGGAAGACTCATTTGAATGAGCCCTGATTTTACTTTTCTTGACATATTATTATCTTTAAATTACCTTGGATACTTTGCCTCTTTTTATAAATTTTCCCGAACCTGGTTTCAACAAACAGGCATCATTTTCGATGGCTATTTCCCCTCTCAGGATCACGGTTTCTGTTTTTCCTGTGACTTTTTTTCCTTCGTAGCTTGAGTAATCACAGTTCATATGGTGTGTTTCAACAGATATGGTATGTTCTTTATTTGGATCAAACACAACTATATCTGCGTCACTCCCTATGGCAATGGTGCCTTTTCGAGGATACATTCCGAAGATCTTAGCGGCATTTGTTGCACTTATCTCAACAAACTTTGTAAGCGATATCTTTCCTTTTTTAACCCCTTCAGAATACAAAAATTCCATGCGGTGCTCAATGGCCGGATGTCCGTTTGGGATTTTAGAGAAATCGTCTTTTCCCATCAATTTCTGATCCCACATAAAAGGGCAGTGATCTGTTCCCACAACCTGTATCAACCCTTGATTGATCCCTGACCACAGGGCCTGCTGATCTTTCTTCTCACGTAGGGGAGGACTCATTACCCATTTCGCTCCTTCAAGATCATTTTCGTAGAGGGAAGCATCCAACAGTAAATATTGAGGACAGGTTTCTACAAACACTTTTTGATTTCGTTGGGTCGCCTTTCTTACTGCATTTAAAGCGCCTTCACAGGTCATATGCACTATGTAACCTGGGCAATCCGTATAGTGAAGCATATCGGTAAATCTGGCAGATGCCTCAGCTTCGGTAACTTCGGGTTGAGACAAATAATGATATATGGGGGATGTATTTCCTTCGGCACGATTTTTTGCTATGAGCGAATCTATCATATCTCCGTTGGTAGCATGAACGGTCACCAAACCTCCATGCTTCTTTACAACTTTCATAAGTTGAACCATTTGCCCGTCATCGATCATTAAAGCCCCTTTATATGCCATAAATGTTTTAAAGGAAGAAATCCCTTCATTTTCGATCATTTCGACGACCTCTTTGGCCACTTCATCATTAAAATCGGTCACAGCCATATGATAAGAATAGTCACTAATTGCCTTTCCAATTGATTTTTGCTGCCAAGTCTTTAAGGCATTTTTCAAAGTATCTCCCTGGGTTTGAAGTATAAAATCTATAACCATGGTGGTACCCCCATGTAAAGCCGCACGGGTTCCAGTTTCATAATCATCGCTGGAATAGGTGCCCATAAATGGCATATCCAAATGCACGTGAGGATCAATCCCTCCGGGAAATACTAATTTGTCTTTTGCGTCAATTATTTTGTCTGCGCTATATTTGAGATTTTTACCAATTGCCACAATCTGCTCCCCTTCGATATAAATATCTGCCAGATAGCTTTCGGCAGCAGTGACTATTTGACCGTTTTTTATTAAAATTGACATATCATTGTTTCTTCATTAATAGATAATACAAAGCAAATGAAATAATGAATCCGGTAAACCAAGATAGTGTATAGAGGAATTCAAGTTGCGGAATCCAGTTTCCAATTAATGCCAGAAATATTCCGGCGAAAAGAGCGATCATCGCTGCTTTGTTGAATCCTGTTTTGTTATAGGAATAAATTCCGGTCTCGTTGTATAATTCGGGCAAGACCAGTTTCTTTTTTCGAATGAAATAATAGTCGGCTATCAAGATTCCCAGAACCGGACCTAATAAACCACTTACAAAAATTAAAAACCCAGAGATTTCATTCAACAACCACCAGGGTGCGATTAAAATTCCAATAATTCCGGTAATAATACCTCCCATCCTAAAGCTTATCTTTTTGGGCCACAAATTTGAAAACGCATTTGAAGGCGCTATTACATTGGCCGCTATATTAGTACTTAAGGTAGCTATCAACATAAAAACCTGAGCTATAATTACTACGGTCGGGTTCTTGAATTTTGAAATAAGGGTCACTGGGTCCCAGGGGGCATCATTGGCGATCAAAATATCTTTGAAATTTATAACCGCGGCACAGGTAACAAATATCCCCACGAATGAATACAGCATCATTGTGGTTGGCAGGCCAACAAACTGGCCTACGATCTGATCTTTTTGGGTGGAAGCATAGCGAGTGATGTCGGCGATACTTATGGACATGGTCGCCCAAAACCCTACCATCGCTGTTAGCCAAAGGAGATAATTCCAAAATTTGTTTTTTGGTTTACCACTGGCATCCATAACGTTGGCCGTTACTACACTGGAGACAACTTCGTTTCCAGCATCGGTATTTCTGAATTGTACCTGCAAGCTAGATTCGCCAGACTTCAACACTTGAATTTGGGTGGGATCGGAAATAGCAATAGGCTGCTCTGTAAAAGATTTCCAGGCGCTATTTGTTTCAGAAACTACCTTATAATCACTCACTTTAAGATGGCCCTCTTTATCACGGAGGGAAGTTAAATTCAGAAATAAAATATCGTCTTTCTCCGTAATAACCGCGCCTGTTTGCCCTAATTGCGGGCTTTGTTCCAACACAATTGAAAAACCATCTGCTTTGGCATAGCTCCAGTAAATTAATGCCAATCCCATTACAATTAGAATTGGGGCCGAATAGGTTTCCAGCCATTTAATACTCTCTGTCCCTTTCCAAATAAAATAGATATTAATGACCCAGAAAATAGCAAACCCCACAAATTTTCCGAAGGACAATCCCAATTCCCCTTGCGTACCCATCAACGCATGAAAAATGGCATATATCGCAAGGCCACCAATCCATGTCTGTACACCAAACCAACCACAGGCAATAACTCCTCTAGTCACTGATGCCAGGTGTACCCCTTTGGTGCCGAAAGCCGCACGACCAATAACGGGAAACGGAATCCCATATTTTACGCCTGCATGGCCATTGAGTACCATAGGGATGGTTATTATTAAATTAGCCAATCCAATGATAATCAATGCTTCGTACCAATTTAATCCAGTCTTTATCATGTAGGATGCCAACAAATAGGTAGGAATGCATACGGCCATACCAACCCATATGGCTGCTAAATGCCATCTGCTCCAGGTTCTCTTATTTTGAGGAACCGGGGCCAGATCGTCACTATATAATGGTGACTGGGATACGTCTTCATGTAATTCAACAATATCTTTACTCATACGTTTAATTGCAATATTTATCTGCAATAGATATGGCTTTGGAAATAATATCCAGGCCTTCGTCTACTTCTTCCTTACTAATGATCAATGGGGGTGTCACAAAGATCCAGTTCCATCGCACAAAGGTGAACATTCCCAATTCTCTGATCTTCGCTACTATTTCGTTCGTAATGGCCATGTCCTTGGGTTTTGCATTCCAAGGGGTTATAGGCTCTTTCGTATCTTTATTTTTAACCAGTTCTATGCAACCCAGCAAACCTGTATTCCGAAAATCACCCAGCGATGGATGTTTAGCTTTTAACTTTTCAACTTCTGCATCCATATAGGCTCCTGTCTTTGCCGCTTTAGCAACCAATCCATCCTCCTCGATGATTCGAATGTTCTCGAGGGCCGCAGCACATAAGGTAGGGTGACCAGAATATGTCAAGCCAATTACCATGGGTCTGTCGTTAAAATATTCGGCTATGGTATCAGTAACCACAGTTGCTCCTAGGGGCAAATACCCTGAGGTCAATCCCTTTGCTAGGCACATGATATCTGGAACGACATCGTGGTGATCTACTCCAAACATTTTTCCTGTTCTTCCAAAACCACTCATAACCTCGTCTACGACCATCAAAATGTCATATTTGTCACATAGTTCCCGTACGTATTTCAAATACATGGGCGGATATTTAATACAGCCTGATGAACCCGATTCTCCCTCGAATAGAATTGCGGCGATATTTTCCGGATTTTCAAATTGGATCACCCGCTCAAGATGTGCCAATGCACGTACCCCACATTCTTCAATGGAAGTGGAATTCCAGGGGCATCGATAGGCATATGGATTTTCGACATGTACAATGTTCGGCATGGCTTGATCGTCTACAGCAAATCTTCTGGGATCCCCACTTGCAGAGATCGCACCATAGGTCGCACCGTGATAGGCTCGGTAATGAGTTATTATTTTATGCTTTCCGGTATAGATCCTTGCTAATTTTATGCCGTTTTCGATAGCTTCAGCGCCTCCTAGGGTAAAAAATGATTTGCTGAGATTGCCCGGAGTAATTTCGGCTATTTTCTTGCCTAGTTTTCCCCGAACATCGGTAGCCATACCAGGATACACAAAACTCACTTCCTTCATCTGTCTGGCAACTGCATCGGTAATTCGTTGATCGCCATGGCCAATATTCACATTCATTTGCTGTGATGCAAAGTCGAGGTATTTTTTGCCCTCTCTGTCGTAGACATAAGAACCTTTGGCGTATGATGCATTTATGGGATTTAAATTTCCCTGTTTGACCCATGAGAATAGGGTGTAGTCAAGATTGTTTTTTACAATTTTTTGATTACTCATTCAGAAAGTTTTAAATGTTAGAATCAGAATTTAGAAGGTTTTAGTGATTGTTTCTGAATAATTAACTCATCCAATTAGTTTTTGCCTCGGGATTCCATTTGATAGTGGTTTTTTTATTCTGAGTCCAAAACTCGATCGAACTTCGACCCGTTATATCACCAACCCCGAATTTTGATTCATTCCATCCTCCAAAGGAAAATGGTTCCCGCGGAACCGGCACACCAATATTAACTCCTATCATTCCAGCGCTGGCTCGCTCCATTACTTCCTTTGCTAATCCGCCACTCTGGGTGAATACGGCGGCAGAATTTCCATAATTGGACCCATTTTCTATTTCGATCGCTTCATTCAGATCTTTGGCTCTTATGATTGAGATCACAGGCCCAAAAATTTCCTCTCTCGCTACCGACATATCTGTAGTCACATGATCAATAATAGTTGGGGCAACATAGAATCCTCCCTCTTTTCCTTTAACGGAAGTATTTCTACCATCGATTAATATTTTAGCGCCGTTTGCTTCTGCTTCAGCAATGTATCCTTCAATTCGTTCTTTAGCTTCAGCACTGATCACCGATCCCAGATTTTCACCCGGGATAATACTTTTTGCCTCAATCACCATTTTATCAATGATATGCTGCACTTTATCAACACCTACCATCACCGAGGCTGCCATGCAACGCTGGCCGGCACAACCGGTCATAGAGGCAACCACATTCGACGCGGTCATATCTGGGTTAGCATCGGGTAAAACGATGAGGTGATTTTTCGCTCCACCCAAAGCAACGCATCGCTTCAAGCTCGCCGTTGCTCGTTTATATACAATTTTAGCCACTTTGGTTGAACCCACAAAGGAGACTGCTTTGATGTTCGGGTGGTCACAAATGGCTTCTACGACTTCTTTTCCGCCGTTGACGATATTAAAAACACCATTGGGTAGTCCGGCTTCTTTTAATAGTTCGGCCATGCGAACGGTACTTAGGGGAACCAATTCAGAAGGTTTCATGACCATGGTATTTCCAAGTACGAGCGCGTTTGGAAGCGTCCAGTGAGGTACCATATTCGGGAAATTAAAAGGCGTAATAGAGGCTACAACTCCAAGCGGTTTGTGTTCTATTCTGCACTCAACCCCTTTGCTAACTTCCTGTACTTCGTCTACGATTATCTGCGGAATGGATACCGCAAATTCACATAATTCAATGCTTTTTTCTACTTCGGCCTTCGCCTCGCCATAGGTCTTTCCGTTTTCAAGACGCACTAAATGGGTTAAGTCATCCAGGTTCTTTTCGAGGAGCGTTCTGTATTTAAAAAATACCTGAACTCGTTCTTTAAAGGTCAATGCGGACCAAGAGGGATATGCTTTTTGTGCGGCCTGTACCGCTCTATCCAGATCCTGAGTGGTGGAAAGGGGTACCGTGGAGATTATACTTCCATCCAGAGGACTTATGACGTCCATGGAGTCTTGATCCTTGCTGTCAAATTCACCATTTATATAATTCTTTACATTGGGTTGTTTGGCTATTGTTTCCATAGTATTTGCTAATAAAGAAATGTACTTTTTCAATAAACAGAAATAGAAAATTTTGGAAAAGCGTTCTGTTTCAGACTAGTTAAAGTATAAATTTAAGTCTAATTTCAACTATTATAAGGCAATAAATGTTAAAATGGGCCTTTCGAACCATTCCGAGGTGATGGCCTTGGAGATTTTTTTAATAAATTTATAAAAGAACATTTCATTAACGGTGTTCTTAATTCCAAAACAACAAATTCACTCCATAAAAAAGACCAATCTATTTTTAAATTGGGCTTTTCGCTCCCCCTTCTTAGTTCTACATCCAACCGCAACTTTTTTATTTACAAAGAGTTGATTAGTTTTCAATTCGAATTTGAATGATTGTATAGAAAATATTATCTTCTTGAGCGCTACTCCTCAATTCGATAGGTTCGGTGCCTTATAAGAATTATTGTCCAACCGAGTTTTGCTCATTTCTGTATAGTTAAAAATTTTCCATCGCAGTTTCTTCAATTTTTAAGCTTTTTGGTTCTTCCTCAAGGATGTTATTTCTTACCCATTTATTGATCTTACCTTGCATTTACTCATCCATTGTTGTAACGAATTTACATTCTGCACGTCATAATAGTTGTTAGTTTTTACGAAATCAATAAATAGTCATAACCATCATGGAACCTAACAGTTTTATACTTGGTAATTGGAAGGTCGAACCGGGACTGAATAGGATTTCTCCTGTTCGGGGTGGAAAACACATCCAACTGGAGCCGCAATTAATGAAGTTACTCCTATATCTAAAAGAGAACCAGGGGGCGTTAGTTTCAAAAGAAACCTTATTACATGAAGTATGGAATGGGGTGATTGTAGGGGACAACGTTTTAACGCGTGCGATTTCTTCTTTACGCAAGGCACTGGGAGATCATCCGCAAGACCCAACCTATATCGAGACGATAAGTAAGACGGGCTATAGACTAATTGCCATTACTTCACCCACAGCTATGGAGGGCGGTCGAAAGTTGAATTTTGAAGGACTTAAAATGCCTTACTTGCTTGTAGCTGCCTTAGTTTTATTTCTGCTGTTTGCTGCCTTTTCTAAGTGGAAGGTTCTTACTCCTGCTAAACAAGTTAGAGTTCTTCATCCAGTAGCGATTGCCAATAACGATTTTACTGAATATTACCCAGCTATATCTCATGACGGTCAGTTTGTTGCTTTTGCCTCCAGACCAAATGCCAGTCGCAATTGGGAGATTAACGTAAAAAGGATTGGTACGGAAACACTTATTCCACTAACCAACAATCCTGCTGTAGACCTTAGACCCGTATGGTCTTCGGACGATGCCTACGTGTACTATATTCGATACGAGGAAGGAACTTCTAATATCTTTAAAGTTTCGATGACCGGAGGGAACGAATCGCGCGTACTATCACCGGGAAAGTTCTGTCATGGAAATTTCGACGTATCCCCCAGAAATGATCAAATTGCCTATAATAATCGCATAAATAGGGGTGAACCTCTGCAAATTGAAATTACAGATCTTGAATTTGGTGAGAAAAGAACCATTACATTTCCCCCAGAGGGTTACAATGGGGATATTCACCCCACTTTTTCACCTGATGGTACAAAATTAGGATTTATTCGTGAGAAGAATCCAGTGAGTATGTATCTATATGTCATGGATCTTACCACCGGAAAAGAAACCCAAATTACTACGGAGCACATTTCTATTAATGGGTTTGATTGGTCATCGGACGGTAATTCACTGGTTTATGGTAGCGATAAAACGGGTATTTATAAACTTTGGGAAGTGAACTTAGAAGATCAAGCAACTAATTTGCTGCCTGTGGCCGATTACCAAATGGTTATGCCCAGAATCTCCGATAATGGTACAATGATTTATGCAAAACTTCAGGACAATGTAAATTTGTGGTCCTACTCTACCTTAACAAAGGAAGCTAAATCCTGGCGTGCAACCAATGAGCTTGATCTTAATCCGAGCTTTTCTTTAGATGGAAACCGAGTAGCCTTTACTACCAATCGTTCCAATTCTTTTCAACTTTGGAGTAGTGATGTAAATGGATTTGATGCGCTTTTAGTTACCGATTTCAAAGGGCAATATTTAAATGCTCCCCGCTGGTCACCTAACGGGAAAACGATACTATTTCAGGGATATCATGAAGGGCGATCAAATATTTATATAGTCGATAGCCAGGGAGGAATTCCTGAAAATCTTACTAAATCAGAGGATGAAAATCACACTCCTATATTTAGTAATGACGGGCAATATATATATTACAGCGCCAACAACTCTGGAAATTGGGAGATATGGCGAATGGCAGTTTCAGGAGGAAATCGGAGACAAATTACTAGCAACGGGGGATATGCACCTCAAGTTGATCCAAATAGCGATTCAAAAATATTCTTTGTAAAAAAGGACCAAATTGGTCTTTGGTCTTTCAATCTGAATGACAAAATTGAATCTTTGGAAATTGAAGTATTTGATCCAAAAAAATATGGTGCCTTTTCGGTATCTGAAAAAGGCATTTATTTTTTCAATCCAGCAAAACGCACTATCGATTTCAAGAATTTTTCTACAGGTGAAATAATCACCTTAATTCAACCTAAAAAAATATCGCCATTGGGTATTAGTTTGAGTTATTCAGAAGAGAATAAACTACTCTTATACGCACAGGTAGATCACATAGATGCGGATATAATGCTGCTAGAAAGTAAATAACCACTACTCTTATAATTGGTGTTCATCTAACGCTTGAAGAGAATCTTCAGAAAACCTTCAGAAAATAATGTAGCTATTCAAAGCTCGATACACTTGCTTGGTATAATCAAATAAGTTTAATGATTAAATCAAACAAGATGAAAAACTCAACATCAGTCAAAATTAAATCGGTCAGGATTGCCTTACTATCCATTTTTACATTTTTCATGTTTACCTCTCTACATGCCCAAGAAAAGAAAATTGACATGGGAGATCGCTTTCAGATTAACAAGGATGGGTCTTATGTAACATTTGAAACTAATTATTATGGATTTCCAATAATCAGGGGATCGATTAAAGCATATCAAGCCACTATTTTCTATAATCCCGGCGAGGTGGAAAGGACTTCGGCCACCATTCGCTTTGGGTCCTCAAGTATTTCTACGGCTCATGATAAAAGAGATAAAGAGCTAGCAAGCACTTCATTTTTGGACTCGGATAATTTTCCTGGAATTTGGTTTCAGGGAATGAAGACCACACTCACCAGTGGTGGTTTTGACATTACGGGAACCTTGAGCATAAAAGACATCAATAAACAGGTAACTGTGCATATTGAAAAACCTACCATTGTGAGAAAGGGGATGGGTGGACGAGACCTTATGATGATGAAAGGGGAACTCGTTGTGAACAGGAAAGATTTTAAATTGGGTATGGGCTCGTCCCATGAGCAAATGCTTGGTGATGAAATTACCATTCAGTTTCATTTCCTTTGCTCTAACTACACACTGGATTATCTTAAATCAACTTATATAACTGAAATAGCTCCCAACAAGGAACATCCAGTTGGAATTCTCTATAAGGACATTAAACAAAATGGATTGAAAAGCGGGAAAATGAAGATGGAGACATTGGTAAAAGATGAGTTCTACTCTCAGGGGAACTGGCCGTCTATCCTCTCCGATTTGGCATGGATATTAATGGTGGATAATATGGCAGACGAAGCGCTTGAATTTTATGATATGGCTTTACAAATGAAACCGGGACATCTTCCTTCATTGTTGCGCATGGGCGATGCCTACGTTATTGGAGGGCACCATGATAAGGCGTTGAAGCATTATAAAGCCGAATACGATTTACAAGAAAGAGCACGGTTTACGCATCTTCCTCACTTGATTCGCATGCTTAGTGGTTCATTCAATTTAACCGGAATGAAATGAGAAGCTGGATACTAGTTTTTTTGATTGCGTCTGGTTTACAAGGGTGTGGACAGAACAGAACACAAGAATCAGCCTATGTCCACGATACAATCCAAGCTTCTGAAATCGATCTAAAAGCGGCCATAAAGACAGCTAGTAAATCGGAAAACATAAGAAGTCTGTTGGCGGATCGAAAGGGAAAACGGATCGTAGAAGAATACTTTGAGCGTTTCCCAAGTGATAGTTTAGAGCATGTGCGTTCCGTCACTAAGAGCGTAATGGCCACGCTAATTGGAATAGCCATTGATAAACGGTTCATTAAAGGAGTGGACGAATCGATGGCCAAATATATTGATGAAGCTACCGATGAATATGAGAGGATCACCATAAAACATCTTTTAACCATGACCAGTGGTCTTGAATGGGATGAGGGTATTGGTTATAACGACAATAACGAAATGAAGGCTTCCAAAAGCCAATTGAACTATATGTTGAACAAGCCTATCGTCTATGAACCCGGCACCAAATGGAATTATAGCACGGGTGGAACTCATCTATTGTCCATCATTTTAACTAGGGCTTCTGGAATGAGCACATTGGAATTTGCCCAAAAGTATTTATTCAATCCTTTAGGAATTCAAGATATACGTTGGAAACAATTCTCTGGAGGATATTATGGAGGTGGCTCTGGCCTTGAATTGAAACCTTCAGATATGGTGCGTTTAGGAGAATTATTTCTTCATAAAGGAAACTATAAAGGACGACAGATAGTTTCGAAGTCCTATATGGAAGATGCGACGAGCATTCAGCAACCGCCAAATGACTTTTTTGGAGACACAAGTGGTTATGGTTATTGTTTTTGGATCAGCAATGAAACAAAGGCAGAAGGTTATGCTGCACAGGGTTATGGCGGACAGACCATTTTAGTATTACCCGATTATGAAATGATTATAGTTACCACTTACAAATGGCGTGTCAATGGAAATCAGGCAGGCAAACAACAGGACGAGGCATTTAGCGTAGTTGCTTACGCTATCATGAAAGAGTTTGTTGATTTCTAAACTGTTTCGAATAGTGCAACCGATGGTAAACTCAACATATAAAGTGAGCTTTAGGTAACTATGGGGTTATTTGTTTTGGTTCTTTCTCAGGTACTTTTATAAATGGTTAAGGAAATAGTAATGGGATTTATTTTTATTATAAAACTAGATTTTCAGTAACCGTAAAAATTATTATTATGAAAGAACTTATACTTTTATTTTTAGCGTTAGTGGTTGTACAATTACAGGCCCAAACAACGATCACTCACTCGGTGTCTCAAATAGTCGATGAAGGATCCCCTTCCTGCCCGGTTGAACCAACCAATTACCTCCGTGTTTTTGATCTGGAAAACGAATTTGGCATTAGTGATCCATTTGAAATAACCGATGTGGAATTCGGAGTTTGGCGCTCGGATGTATCAGGAGAAATTACCGTAAACCTCTATACATCCCCAACGGTCGATATAGCAACGGGTCCATTGACACTTATTTATACAAATATGGAGTCTACTGTTAACGAAGAAATATCCATACACCATTTATCACCTCCCGTTACTGTTCCTTCAGGAACTATTGTTGTTTTTGAACTGGCCGAGGTCGATGACGGAATCGAATTTCGAATCGGAGCCAATGAAGAAGGACAAACCGGACCCTCCTGGATAAGATCTCCAATCTGTGGTTTCGAAACGGTGGAGTCGGCTGGTTTTGTGAGTCATTTCGTGGTAAATGTTATTGGGAACGAACTTACTTTTGGAATTGATGATAACATTGAAGAATTGATAACAGTGTTTCCAAACCCTGTTGTTGATGTCCTTAACATTGATGTTCCTTTCCATGTGACATTGGACAATGTCAAACTTTATGATATTACCGGTAAAAATGTTGGTCTCGAATTGATCGAAGGACAAGTGGATATGTCTGGCTTAGTAAGTGGTATCTACCTGCTGAGTGTTGCTACTTCAGAAGGGAGATTGGTTAAGAAGTTAATCAAGAAATAAAGACCTAAAACCTATCGTAATAATTCCAATTGCAGGTTGCCATTCTCACTATAATAGTTGAGTTGGCGGTCTTTTTTTAAGGTATTTCCTCAATAACTCCTTGCAATTAGCGCATAAACGGCAATAGAAGATTTTAGTTTTATTCAGTAATCACTCGTCCTTTATAAACAGCATTCTAAATTTTATAAATTCGATGTCTTGATTTATAAACTGAGATGTCAAATTTATAAATCAGGAAGATTGACGTTTGAAAAACATTGGTTAATGAGCTAACTTGTAGGTCATTAACCAATAATAGCAAGTTAAAATGAAAAAAATTACACTTTATTCAGCCTTTATGTTGAGCCTGTCGGTTTGCATGAACGTTGCTTCGCAAAATACGGATCACCTTAGCGGGCTTGATTCAGTAGAACCTAACCTTGGCCAAAATGTTGTTTCCACCGGTAATGAAATTTTGGATCCTGCGGAAGGAGGACCCTTCTATGACAATGGACCTTGGTTTAACGTTCCGGGAAATCCCAATTTGAGCATTGTTGAAAACGTTACCCTAGGAACGATAAGTAGAGGATTTGCAGCTTCTAACTCTTTCCGTGTCGTCGATGAGGCAACACTAACATCTACATGGGATGTTACCTCCGTTCGCTTGTTCGTATATCAATCGGGTGCTCCTACGGTTCCTTCTTCAATTCAGGCAGCTTTTCTGCAAATTTGGGATGATGATCCGTCAATTGGTGGTTCAGTTATCTGGGGTGACACCTCTACCAACCTTCTTGATGCCACGCAATGGACCGATACTTATCGTGTGCTGGAAGATGAGCAGGGAGATACCAACAGACCCATTATGGAAGTTGATTTACTAACTCCCGATCTTCAATTGGCGCCTGGAACTTACTGGATGGATTGGTCTTTTGTCGGAGATGTTGCTTTTGGCACGTGCTGGCAACCAACGATTGCAATTTTAGGAACGGCTAGTACAGGAAACTCATTACAGTTTGACGTTCTAAACAACATCTGGTTTTTTGTGACAGATGTTAGTACAGGAGATCCTCTAGGGTATCCTTTCCAAATGTATGGAACCGAAGCATTGGGAGTTGACGACAACTCACTTGAGAGTGTATTCTTGTTCCCAAATCCTGCCGTTAAAGAAGTGACTCTAAGCAATTCTTCAAATATTGGTTTGGAAAGCGTGCGGATTTTCGATGTTATGGGTAGGCAGGTTCTTGATGTGAATGTTAACGACATGACATCTCAAATAACTATCGATGTGTCTTGGTTGAAGAGCGGGATATACATGGTACAGATCCAATCTGCTAACGGAAGCACTACAAAGAGAATGGTTAGGAGATAAAAGGTAGTAGCTACGTGTCTTTTTCGAGGCTCTGCAATCTCTACAGTTCCTCTACAATAACGCGCTCTTTATAAGGTTGTATGTCAAGCTGGACTCTCAAGGAACATCCTTAAAACCTATGTCGCGAATCTGCTTTAACCAATTCCATCGTCTTTTTGCAAATAGATATTATTGTTTGATCAATGTTGCCTGGCTCCCTTCGACAGACTCAGGGTAAACTTCTCGCCTATAGAATAACTATCATAAAACAAAAAACCGGTCTACTTTCGTAAACCGGCTTCTTTTCGCTCCTCCTCAAAGACTCGAACTTTGGACCCTCTGATTAACAGTCAGATGCTCTAACCAACTGAGCTAAGGAGGAAGGTGTTTTTCCTTTTAAGCGGACGCAAATATAATTATTTTTATCTCCTGCGAAAAAGAAATATTGATTTTTTTATTACTTTATAAAATGCCTGTAAATATCATTCCCAAATGCAAATGCAAATAGACAGAGAAGTAAGATAAAACCAACCACTTGGGCATATTCCATAAACTTGTCTCCAGGCTTTTTACCTACGACCATTTCATAGATCAAGAACATAGCGTGTCCACCGTCTAATGCAGGAATAGGCAATAGGTTAAGTACTCCAAGCATGATAGATAAGAAGGCAGTAATTCGCCAGAAAATCTCCCAATCCCAGGTAGTAGGAAATATTTTTGCAATCGAAATAAAACTACCCAAGCCCTTATAGGCACCGGTGTTTGGATTGGCAATCAATTTTAATTGTCTTCCGAAGGATTTAAACTGTCCCACGAATTTTCGTGATCCCGCTCCAAAAGACTCGCCAAAAGAATACTCCTTTATCGAATGCTCATAGAAACCTAGTTTTCCTAAATCTGCAAGACTTGCTCCGCCTACGATGATGCCTAATTTGCCTGTATCATTCGTATAAAGGTCTAAAGATTCCATATTTCCATCACGTAGCACAGTGGCTTTCACAGTATCACTCTTGTGGCTCTCAAAATAAGCCGTGATTTGATCGTGATATCGATATCCCTGATTGTCTACATCTACTATAATATCATTAATTAACAGACCGGTATTGGCATTGGCTGAAGTATCTGGAATTTCAGAGATCACAAAGGCGCGTCTTAAAGAAACTGGACGAATAGAATCGTTAGCATCTACCAACTGTCCCACAAAGTCTATTGGAATATCCAAACTAACCGCTACTCCTTGGCGTAACACGTCTACTTGTTCGGCCATAAATACATTTTGAATGGCATCCTGAAATTTTTCATATTTCTCACCATCAATCGCGACAATTTGATCTCCTGTTTGTAAGCCCGTTTTTTCAGACATAAACTCACTCACTTTCAAAGCGTCGCCAGCATTTTCAGTAGTAAAAACCTGTTCACCCCAGGTAAACATCATCGCCACGTAGATAAGCCAAGCCAAAGCAAAGTTGACAATCACACCACCTAACATCACAATAAGACGTTGCCAAGCTGGTTTGCTTCTAAATTCCCATGGCTGAGGTGGAAGTGCCATGGCTTCTTTGTCCATGCTCTCATCGATCATTCCAGATATTTTCACATAACCACCCAAAGGCAGCCATCCAATACCATATACGGTATCACCAATTTTCTTTTTCACCAGAGCAAACTTTACATCGAAGAAAAGAAAGAACTTCTCTACACGCATTTTAAAAATACGCGCAGGAACAAAATGTCCGGCTTCATGTAAAATAATCAGGAGGGAGAGACTCAATAAAAACTGAATCGTTATAATAAATATTTCAGATGCACTCATAATAGTTAAGGTCCATTTTTGGATCGCACAAAAGTAATCGTTTCAGTGCTGTTAAAAAAATTAATAGCGTCGTTGGCATTAGTATTAGAAAAGATTTAACGGTTACAAGTGGAGCATTCTTTTTTTAGGTAGTAATTTTGCAGAAATTATGCGCCGCTATGATTCAGTTTTTTGCTAAGTATAAATTCTTCGGAATTGTCCTCGCTATACTGTCTGTAATTATCATTTTCAGTATCTATTCCATACTAAAACCAACACCACGTCTGAAAGTGTATCAGCCCGCCGATTTTAACGCAGAAGTGGTCGATTCAACCATTCAGCATGTTAAGAAATACCACAAAATAGCCGATTTCAATCTCATTAATCAAAACGGGGTCACCATAACGCAAGATGACTATAATGGCAAGATTTACGTAGCTGATTTCTTTTTTACTACCTGTCAAACCATTTGCCCAATCATGACGGATCATATGGGTTATATTCAAGAAGAATTGAAGAATGACTTGGACGTGATGCTCCTTTCTCACTCAGTTACGCCAGAGATTGATAGCGTGGCTCAATTGAAACGATACGCTCTAGAAAAGGGGGTGGACGATCAAAAATGGAATCTTGTCACAGGTGATAGGAAGCAAATCTACACCTTGGCACGCAAATCGTATTTGGCAGTGAAAGATTATCCAGATATAGAGGAATATGGAATGATCCACACCGAGAATTTTGTTCTTGTGGATACCAAAAAACGCATCCGAGGAATTTATGATGGGACTGATAAAGAGGCGATTGAAAGCTTGTTAAAGGACATTGAAATCCTTAAAAAAGAGGAATAATAGCCGCTATTCTAAAGCGAGAAGAACAGAGCAGACCCTTGTATAGTTCAACTTATCAAATGGCTAAATGCCCTCCCGCTAATAAAGATAGTTAAGGAAACTAAAACCCTTTTCTAGCTCAACATTTTCACCTACATTTGTATTGTTTAAAATCAATCTAAATAAGGACAATGCCTACAATAGCCGATTTAAATAAGGGCGAACGCGCCATCATCAAGGAATTTTCGATCGATTTAGTGCCGTTAAAGCTCTTGGAAATGGGTTGCCTTCCAGGCAATGAAGTTTCCTTAGTGCAAATTGCTCCCTTTCGTGATCCGCTATATTTAAATATCAACGGAAGTCATTTGGCCATTCGAAAGGCAACCGCTGAACAGATTGAAATAGAATTGATTTCCTAGTCTATGGCCAAACAGCTCAACGTCTCTCTTATTGGAAACCCAAACACCGGAAAAACTTCGGTCTTTAATCGTTTGACTGGTCTCAATCAAAAAGTAGGGAATTACCCCGGCATCACCGTAGAGCGAAAAGAGGGTATTTGCAAATTAGCCCGCGGCGTAAAGGCACATATTTTAGATCTGCCCGGCACCTATAGTTTGAACGCATCATCCTTCGATGAGAATGTGGTGATTGAAGTTTTGCTGAATAAAAACGATAAAGACTTTCCCGATGTGGCCGTCGTCGTTTGCGACGTTGAAAATTTAAAGCGAAACCTATTATTATTCACTCAGATTAAAGACCTCGGTATTCCCACCATTCTGGCCATTAATATGTCCGATAGAATGAAGCGCAAGGCCATTTCCCTCAATATTCCTGAGTTGGAAAAGCGACTGGAAACCAAAGTGGCGCTCATAAGTTCTCGGAACAACGTTGGTTTTGATGAACTAAAAGAACGCATCACCAACTACAAGCATATTTCTACCAAACCTTGCGTAGATGCCTCGGTCATTGCTCCCGAGTACTTTGACCGTTTGAAAAGAACTTTTCCTAATCAAGATTTATACAAACTTTGGTTGGTGATTACCCAAGATGTGAATTTTGGGAAATTGGAACGGCAAGATTTTAAAGGAGTCGCCTCTTTTGAAACAGAATCCAAGAGTAATCTAAAACGACTTCAGCAAAAGGAAACCATAAAGAGGTATCAGTTTATCAATGAAACCTTGAAAGCTGCATTGGAAATTGATACAGCAAATGCCAAAGATTTTCGAGCTCAGTTGGACAAAGTTCTGACGCATAAAGTTTGGGGTTATGCTATTTTCTTCGGAATTCTACTATTAATTTTTCAAGCTATTTTTGATTGGAGCAGTTATCCAATGGACTTTATCGATAGCTCCTTTGCTTCCCTTAGTGAATGGATTAAAAACTCATTGCCCGAAGGAGATTTTACAAACTTAATTGCTGAAGGGATTGTCCCAGGACTAGGTGGTATCGTGATTTTTATTCCACAAATAGCCTTTCTATTTCTCTTTATCTCAATTTTGGAGGAGAGTGGTTATATGAGCAGGGTGGTTTTCCTAATGGATCGAGTCATGCGCCGTTTTGGGCTGAGTGGAAAAAGTGTGGTTCCCTTAATTTCTGGAACTGCCTGTGCCATTCCTGCGATCATGGCCACCAGAAATATTGAAAATTGGAAGGAACGTCTCATTACTATCTTAGTAACACCATTTACTACCTGTTCAGCGCGATTGCCTGTCTACCTTATTATTATTTCCCTTGTAATTCCTGAAGGACGTGTGCTTGGAGTTTTCACCTATCAGGCGCTCACTTTAATGTTTCTGTACCTGTTAGGTTTTGGATCGGCCATCTTTTCAGCTTATTTATTGGATAAAATTCTGAAAATCCGAACGAAAACCTTCTTTGTAGTAGAAATGCCGAATTATAAGTTGCCGATGCTGAAAAATGTCCTCATCACGGTGGTGGAGAAGACAAAATCATTTGTTTTAGGAGCCGGAAAAATAATTTTGGCCATATCTATCATACTTTGGGTGTTAGCTTCCTACGGTCCTGGCGACTTTAATAATGCAGAAGAAATTGTGCGAGAGGCTTCTTTAGGGATGAATACACCTGAAAAAGAGATAGAAACTCAAATTACGGCCTTTAAACTAGAGAAATCCTATATCGGAATTCTCGGCAAAGCTATTGAACCTGCGGTGGAACCATTAGGCTACGACTGGAAAATTGGAATTGCAATTGTAAGTTCTTTCGCTGCCAGAGAGGTTTTTGTGGGAACGTTAGCCACTATTTATAGCGTGGGTAGCGAGGAAGAGGAAACCATTAAAAATAGAATGGGCGCAGAAATTAATCCTGCGACCGGAATGCCACGGTTTAATTTTGCTAGCGGGGTTTCGCTCTTGCTTTTTTATGCCTTTGCCATGCAATGTATGAGTACCTTAGCAGTGGTACGCAGAGAAACCAATAGTTGGAAATGGCCTATGTGGCAATTGGTGGTAATGACCGTTATAGCGTATGTAGTGGCTTTAGGGGCTTATCAAGTATTAAATTAACTATCTTTATAGTATGCAGACCATTTTTGTAATAATCATTTTTTGTATCGCAGCGGGCTTTGTCTTGAAAAAGTTCGTTTGGAATCCTATTTTTGAAACCAGACAGCGGTCATTAGGTACTTTGGATGGAGATAAATCGAAATGTGGAAAGAAAGACTGCGGTTGCTAATAATTACACTTTTTCTTTTAGGATAAATAGAACATATTTTTTGTTTTCGCCATTCGTTGTATCTGGATATGGTGCAAGATTCATTGCCTTCAGAACATAGCCGTCTACGATAGACAATACATCCTTATCCTTTTTCCCAACGATCAATTCTAAGCTTTCCTCAGGTATATTTGGACCTGAAATGTTCACTTTCACCTTCGCTTGTCCTGCCCAAACACATTGCACATTCACTGGACATCGCGAATCTTCAAGAACTTCTTCAAATTGAATTTTGACACCGTCATTGGTGACCGTAGTACCCAATTCAATTTTAAATACAATTTGGGGTGTTTTAGCAACTTCGGTTTGTGAAAAGCCCAAAGTGGCAACGAATAAAAGTAAAATAAGGCTGAATTTTTTCATGAAATAGGGTCTTTAAGCCAAAGGTACTGGAAAAAGTGTGCCAAAGTTATCCTCTGAATAGAAAAAAATCATCCTTCATATGTTCGATCTTTTCATCTTTATTGGTCATAATATATTCCAAAGCAAGGCCGGTAAACTCTTTTCCCTTGCTAGTAAGTGAAACCACATTATTGGTTATGGAGATCATATTATTTTTTTCAGCAAGGTCCAGGACTGTTTTGGAACGTACTTTTTGCCAATTGATATGCTCGTTCAAGTGGTTGATATGCCTTTCACTTTCTTCGGAATGATTTGTAAGGTGAAGTAAGAAGGTAATGAGAGAAACTTCCGTACGCTGTTGTCTCTGACGATATAAAACCGACAATAATCCCTTCCGAGGCGCAAATAGATAGACCATAAGAAATATAACGCCTAAAACAGTGGTAATTGAGCCCGATATTGAGGCATCCAGTAAATGCGCAAGCCAATACCCAGCGATGGCCGACAAAACGCCAAAGCCAATGGAAATGAGCATCATTTTCTTCAAATCAGAAGTCAATAAATAGGCAATGGCTGCCGGAGCAATCATAAGTGCCACCACTAAAATAGCGCCAACGGCGTCAAAAGCACCGACAACGGTCACGGAAGAAATGGACATTAAGCCGTAGTGCATAATGACGGGTGAAATTCCCAAAGCGGAGGATAATCCAGCGTCGAAAGTACTTACTTTTAATTCTTTAAAGAATAGGAAGAGTAGGATGAGTGTGATGATCAATATACTACCCATAACCCAGAGGGATTTGGGTCCCATATCAATTCCAGATAATAATAACCTGTCAAAAGGGGCAAATGCAAGCTCGCCGAGTAAAACCGCGTCCACATCCAAATGCACATCGTTGGCATTCTTAGCAATGAGAATCACCCCGATGCTAAACAGTGCTGGAAAAACTAATCCAATGGCCGTATCTTCTTTCACCAAGCCTGTTTTTTGAATGGCCTCTACGAGAATCACGGTAATGACACCTGTAATGGCAGCCAATAGTATTAGTAATGGTGAGTTAAGGTCCTGTGTGATGAAAAACCCAATCACAATCCCTGGCAAAATGGAATGGCTAATAGCGTCGCTAATTAATGCCATTTTCCGAAGCACCAAAAATACCCCAGGAATAGCACAAGCTACTGCCACTACAATAGCGATGAGTTGTATTTCTATTTGTGGGCTAGTCATCCTGATCTTGTTGATTGTATAAATTCTTCGCTTTTTTATAGCCAACCGTTGTCATGGCCCATTGCTGCCCAGAAAGTTTGATCCAATTTTTTTCTTCTAATTTCTGAAGTGTTTTTCGCGTAAATCCTTGAAAGTTGTTCAAAATTTTGATGGCGTGCGGATGCGAAATATTTTCATGGGTTTGTGCAATTTCATACATAAACTGAAGTGTCTTTTGCAGCTCTAAATCCCGACGGTTTTTACGAAATCTAATTTCCCGAAACAATAAGCCGCGCCCTGGAGAGAAAATAAAAGAAAACAAAACAAATACTGATGCGACCAATACAATGACTGGTCCAGTGGACAGATTGTTTTGGCTAGCGCTTATGGCGGTCCCAAAAACCCCTGAAAAGGCACCAAAAATGGCCGCTAGCACTACCATAGTGCTTAGTCTATTGGTCCATTGTCTAGCCGCCGCTGCTGGGGCTAATAACATGGCACTCATTAAAATTACACCTACGGTTTGCAGTCCTAAAACAATGGCTAAAACAAGAAAAAATGTAATTAGGATATCTATAAACCGAGTGTTGAAACCCAATGTTTTGGTGTAATCAGCATCAAACAAAAGGATCTTAAATTCCTTCCAAAAAAGGAGCATAATAAACAGACAAATTCCCGTGACAATCATCATTAGGAACACATCTTTTTCCAAGAGTGTCGCTGCCTGGCCAAACAAATATTTGTCAAGACCCGCTTGATTGGCGTTGGGTTGTTTTTGGATAAACGTGAGTAATAACATTCCGAAGCCAAAAAATAAAGAAAGAATCAACCCCAGTGCGGTATCGGTCTTTAAATGAGTTTTGGTGATGATGCCTCTAATCCAAAAGGTGCCAATAAGACCACTAACTAAAGCCCCAATTAATAAAATGTTTGAATCTTTCGCACCAGTAATGAGAAAGGCCAATGCAATGCCTGGGAGTGCAGCATGCGAAATAGCGTCGCCTAATAGGCTTTGTTTCCGTAACACGGCAAAACTACCTAACATCCCACAAATAGCCCCCAAAACAGCCGTTCCCAAGGTGATGGTCCTTAAGGTGTAGTCTGTGAATAGAAGTTCAAAATATTCGTAAATATTCATTGGCTATTTATTGATGGCCACTTTGTAATTAATTCCGTAGGTCTTTGTTAGATTAGCATCATTGAAAATATCCTTGACTGGACCCGTTGCAATCTTCTTAACGTTCAAGAAAGTAACCCAATCGAAATATTCAGGTACGGTTTGCAAGTCGTGGTGGACAACGATCAAGGTTTTGCCCGCTTTTCTTAATTCTTTTAAAATATTGATGATGGCGATTTCAGTAGAGGCATCCACCCCTTGAAACGGTTCGTCCATAAAATAAATGGAAGCATTTTGAACCAAGGCTCGCGCCAAAAAGATACGTTGCTGTTGCCCTCCACTCAATTGACTAATCTGCCTATTTTTAAAGGCTAGCATCCCCACCTTTTCTAGGGCCTCTAATGATGCCTTTTTCTCTTTTTGACCTGGACGCTTTATCCAACCTAGGCTGCCGTAAGTGCCCATCATAATAACATCGAGAGCGGTAGTAGGAAAATCCCAATCGACGCTTCCTTTTTGAGGTACATAAGCCACCAGTTTACGTTGCTGATCATAGGGCTTTCCATAAATGGAAACACTTCCTGCAATGGGTTTAATAATACCCAGAATGGATTTGATCAAGGTAGATTTTCCTGCTCCATTGGGCCCAACGATGGCCATCAATACACCTTCTGGAATAACGAGGTCGATATCCCATAAGACTGGCTTATAGTTGTAGGCAACGGTGAGGTCATCTACTTGTATGGCTATGTTCTCCTTCATTATTTCAATTGATTAACAATAGTGTTGACGTTGTATTTGAACATTCCTATATAGGTTCCCTCGGCGGTATCAGGATTCCCAAGAGCGTCGCTATAGAGAGAACCACCAATCACCACTTCGTGTCCTTTCGATTTTACTGCCTGCTCTAAGGCTTCTATGGTTCTCCTTGGGACCGAGCTTTCCACAAATATGGCTTTTATGTCTTTCTCAATAATAAAACTGGAAAGGCGCTGTACGTCTTGCACTCCAGCCTCTGTTGCGGTAGAGAGACCTTGCAGCCCTATTACCTCAAAGCCGTATGCTTTTCCGAAGTAATTAAAAGCATCATGAGCCGTTACTAAAATGCGCTTTTCCTCGGGCAAACTTGCAATGGTTTCTCTAATTTCATTTTGTAAAGCATTAAGCTTCGTTGTGAAGGCCTTTTCATTTTCAGCATATTGAGCTGCATTTTTTGGATCATTTTCTGAAAGGACCTGAGCCACTTTAGCCGCGAAAAGTTTAAAATATTCAATATCGAACCACACATGAGGATCATAATTGGAAGCAAAATACTCAGAACCAATCAAAGTGTTCTCGTCCAAGGCGTCTGCCAGACCCACTTGAATTTTATCGGTGGATTCCATCTTTTCAAATACCTCGACCAATTTGCCTTCTAAATGAAGCCCATTGTAAAAAATGATATTTGCATTATATAGTTTGGAAACATCACCTTCGCTTGCTTTATAGAGGTGTGGATCTACACCTGCACCCATAAGACCATTAATCTCTACTAGGTCTCCGCCAATGTTTTTGACCAAATCGGTGATCATGGTGGTGGTGGTAACGATGTTTAGTTTGTCCGATTTAGTGGTGTTGTTATTACAACCAATTGCGCTAACTATAGCTAAAAATATAAGTATTTTTTTCATTTTAAATAGTACTAGAGTTTGTAAGAGGTAATTTATAATCAATTTAACGCTTAGGGTGCCTAGAAGTAAGTACTAATACCGAACAACCAAGATGCCGCTTTGGCCGGAGCGTTATTTAAAATATCTTTTTCCCATTGATGCCTATAATTTAATCGAAATACGGTTTGAGAAGTAGGCCTAAAACTTATGGATGGTGTTATCGCCAATAACTCCTCTCCAATTGGAGTTTTAGTTTCGTTAAAGGTACCAACGTTCCAGTCTACGTAATCAAATCTAGCAGCTACATATAAGGTGGCATTTTCCCAGTCGAGAATCTTTCTTTTTAATACAGGTTGTACAATATCTACAAAGGCACCCCATTGTCTATTACCATACTGTTGAGTGAATGTATCTGGCACATCAACCGTTATAAAAGCAACTTCACCAACAACTTTTGTTCCTGTCTTTTTAATCGTAGTGTTAAGGTCTATAGCAAATACATCCAATCTTCTTTCTTGATCCAGCATCACCCCATCCTCTTCAAATTTATTATATATTCCTCCCATATAGGAAAATCCAATTTCTCCAATAGCTCTATTCTTAACAGCTATTTTTCCTGTAAACAAAGGCTTTCCGTTATTGCTTTCTTCAAATCGTTCTGGGTTTTCTTTGGCGGCCGGTAAAAATGTTCGGTTTTCTTCGTTGTCTATGATACTATCGTCAAACCCATTGGTTACGTATGCTTCATATGCAAAAATCCAGTTGTCTTTAAAAGTTTTCCCGTATAGCCCAAAACCAACGTTAGACCAAGTGGCAGGTAATAGATTTACGGCAACATCGGGTCGCTCGATAAATTCCCATTTGGGGCCATCGTGATTCTGATTAAATGCTCCTATCGGATTCAAAATTATACCTCCTCTAAAATTGAATGCAGGATGAAACGCAACATCTAAAGCCGCAAATTCTATAGCAATTTCCTTACCTCCTTCTTCAAATTCTATTTCAGAAAGGAATTTTATTCTTTTTGAAATGGAAGCAGACATAAATAAGGTAAGCCTTCGCGCTTCAAAAGACCAGCCTTCATTAACACCGTCTTCTCCGCTGTAAATGGAATTTGCTTCTAGATATCCTCCTAATGCAATGGGCGTTTTTTTAATGGTCAGAAAGGGACGGTTGTAGGATGCGTCCATATTTAATTTATTTGAACTCGTATCCTGAAGCACCCTTTTAATTAACGGCTCCGTTTCTTGAGCACCCACAGATACTACTACGAGCAGAAACAGGGCAAGTAATTGTGTTTGCTTAGGATAGAAAGATATAAATGTTTTCATCATCGGTTTCGATCTTGTATGTTTTTAAATCTGTTTCGGCAGGACCTTCGAGTACTTTACCCATAGTTGAAAACTCACTCCCATGACAAGGACAGCTGTAAATACCCCCGCCAATGTTCAATTCACAACCTTGATGGGTGCATTTTAATAGTGACGCAACATAATGTCCGTTCTCAATCTTATAAAGGCAGATGGGGAATTCATCCTCTTTTGTTTTAATTAAAACAAAGGGTCTTTCGGTGCTATTTTCATCCTTCAAAAACTCTGATTCTGCAACAATCAACTTGTTTTCCTTACGAGAGGATGTGGCATAATAAAAAGACGTGCATGATTGTAAAACACCCGTTAAAAGGGGTATTCCAATAGTTGTATAACCACAGGTCTTTATGAATTTTCTTCGTTCCATATTTTACAACGATTCAAGGAATTTTATAAGTCGTTGTTTTTCGGTTTCTGAAAGCGAATTGTAATTGTTTTTTGCCTGCTCCGCCTCACCTCCGTGTAAGCTGATCGCATCTTCAATGGTCGTCGCTCGCCCGTCATGCATTAAGAAATAACTTCCCCCTTGAGCATCTTTAGACAAGCCAAGACCCCATAGCGGGGGTGTTTTCCATTCAGAAGTGAGTGCCACTCCCTCTGTATATTCATCATCTAAATCTGGCCCCATATCATGTAATAGTAAATCTGTGTAAGGATGAAATTCCTTGTACGAAAGGACTTCGATCGGTGAAAATCCTGTTTTTAGTGTGGGCTTATGACAAGAAGCACATTGAATCTGATCGAAAATTTGCTTTCCTGCAGCTACATTTGGGTCATCCTCATTCCTTGGAATAGGCGCTTTTAATGTTTTGAGATAGAAAACAACATCATTAACAGTTTGGGTGCTAACCTCGGGGTCTTCTTCTAAACCACTATAGGGGTCGATAGGTTCAAATAAGGAAGTGATTCCCATGTCTTGATTATAAGCTCCTGATGTTTGTTGAAGCAGGTCGTAGGCATTTCCTTTTTTCCCAAAGCGGGTGATATATCGCCCGTTTTGGGAAATACTATTTGGTCTAAGTAAACTGTATTCTGGAATTGTATTCCAGTGAGGTCTGCCGCTTATACCGTCACCATCGAGATCATTTGGATCTGCTAAGGCAATAAGGTCTGCATCACTAATAGCATCTAAAAACCCTAGTCCGGTAACTGCAGGGGCGATTAAACTAGTAAAAGTAGCATCTAAAGGAAGCTCTTCTGGTTCAAACCCAGGAATCGCTTTGTGCTGTAATTGGGGCGCTCCAAAATTTAAATATTGATTGCCTAAAGTGTCAGATTGCCCAAATCGTATAAATCCCACAAATGGGCTTCCTTTGCCATCGCCGGGATGACAGCTGGCGCACTGATTCGCAACAAATATGGGCCCAAGTCCCTTTTCGATGGTAAAAACTTCGCCAAAAGCTTCGTCCCCTTTTAAAAACTGCCTTTGCTGTTCAAGGGTAAGTCCCTCTATAGGGCCGTCCAAAAGTTCATTTTCAATGGGAGCATAGGGCAGTGCCTTTTCGCAAGCTGTAGACATGGCAATCACAAATAAAAGGCCAGCTATATATCGGATTAGATTTTTCATAAAAAACAGTTTTAATTGGTTTGAATGTATAGGTTTTCAGCGGTTTTTTTGGAGATAAAGAATTGGTCTCTCCCTACCTGAATAATCATAGATCCGTCAAAAAACTCCTTCCCAAGAACACTGATTTTGGTTCCAATGGTGATGTTTCTTTTATCTAAATACTGAAGAAACTCGCTACCTGTTTCCTTCACACCTACACAAACTCCGCGCTGTTTTTTCTCTAATTCAGACAATAATTTTTTCTCGGTTGGCTTTACATTACCGTGCTTATCGGGAATAGGATCACCATGAGGATCGAAATCTGGGTGTCCTAAGTATTTGTCTAGGCGGACAATCAATTCTTTAGAATGAATGTGTTCTAGCTGTTCGGCGATTTCATGGACTTCATCCCAATGAAATTTCAGTTTGTCCACCAGAAAAACTTCCCATAAACGATGCTTTCGAATAACTCCAGTGGCTATTTTCATCCCATCCTTGGTCAGCGTTGTACCCTTGTATTTTCTATAGGAAAGCATTTTTTTCTCAGCCAACTTTTGAACCATATCGGTCACAGAAGACGGTTTCGTTTCCATACGTTCCGCAATTGAATTGGTGCTGACACCCCCTTTGGATTCTTGCTCCAAATGGTAGATGTTTTTAAGATAGTTTTCTTCGGCTAATGAATACATATGGCAAAAGTAAAGATATTTTTTGACATATAGTATTAAAATGTTTAGTCAAGTCTAAAAAATAGAATACAAACATTATATAGCACAATGATTTAAGTGGTCATCTAGACTATTTAAAACACCGTCGAAATATAGTATATCATTAAAACCCTAAAAGGATAGAGAAGATGAAAATGTTGCGCAGGCTAACCTCCGGGTTCGAGTTTAGTTGTTGTTGGGAAGGGGTTGTCGTTATTGGGACTTCAAAATTCGCTGCCATTCGGCATCAGCCATTTTTTGAAGGACTTCGGAGCCTTCTTCATTCCACTTTTCAAGCGTGTTCACGCCCCAGCTGTTGTAAAAAAGATAAAGCTTGCCTTCAGTAATGGTGTATGTTTTTGGATTAACGCTCACTTTTTCACCATTCTTGGCAACCGCATAAGCACAGAAACCTCCGTATTGAGGGACATACATGGCAGGGTTTTTCTGAAATGTTTCCAAGTTCTCTGCGCTGTGAAACTTATAATTTACACCCGCGTGAGTTGCGCTAAAGACTTTATCACCCTTTTGAACATCATTTTGAAAATAGGCAACAACGTCATAGCCTTCTGCTGCGTAATCGCCTTTAAGGTTGACATGGTCCTGAGCAACGATTGTTGTAGTTGATAATAAGAACACTGAAAAAATTAGAATATATCTCATGGAGCTTTTAGTAGTTTGAGATTTGATTTCCTTACGTTGAAGTTTAAAAAGAAATGCTTGCAACCTAAAATCCTTTTTCTTTTTGCAATTGTTCGTAAGCCTGTTGGACCCTATTAAATTTTTCTTCTGCCCCTTTTTGATACACCTCATCCATGTGTTGTAGCTTATCTGGATGGTATTTTTTTACCATATCTCGGTATGCCTTCTTTATTTCAGTTGGTGTGGCCGTTCGATCTATTTCCAAAATTTTATAGGCGCTATCTGGATTTTTAAAGAACATCGCCTTGATACTTTCAAGATCCCTCGATTGTATTCCCATAAACGAAGCAATCCTATGTATTTCTTGTACTTCAGGAGGGGAGACATGACCGTCGGCATTAGCTATACTGAATAGAAAATGAATCACTTGTAAACGGGATTCATAGCGCATTCTTTGGCGTAACATGGAGGCAATCTTTTGGGCGGAAACCTCTTTCTTCTTAATGATTTCATTGAAGACACGAAAGGTAGCATTGGCGCGTTCTTTTCCGTAGGATTGTACAAAATATTGACGAACAAAGTCCAATTCGCTTTGACTCACATTGCCATCCGCTTTAATAACTAAAGAAGCGAGGGAGAGTAGGTTGAGTTCAAAATCGGCTGGAGATACACTGTCTCTGGGTTGCTGAAAAATACTTCTGCGACCGGATTTCTTTTTTTTGGAATTCATATTGTCGAAAATACTTCCCAACAAAAAACCGATAATGGCTCCGGGAATCCTAAAAAATGAAAATCCTAATAAAGCAGTAAGCCAACGAATCATAAATTGTAGTAAATTTTTATTACGCAAATATAAGTATTCGAAAGGCTATATTTATTACAAATATTAAGGAGTAATTTTGCTCTAGAAATCAGCTTTCATTTAATTTTTCTTAACTTTCATACGTAATCCAGCTTCAACGGTATGAAAAAGGTAACTTTATTAATAGTACTGGTTGTGTTTGCTCTAAAATTAAATGCACAGGATCCAGATTCTAGGATATTTTCAACTTGGTATATACTTGAATATATAGAAGACGGTGTTTCGTATTTTCCTCCAGATGCTTTTCCATTAGAAATTTCTAAGGATGGTTATCAAGGTTGCCCATATTATTTTTCTTTCCCTAACCCTTGGCACTCTAGTGGTGGTTGTATAGACTCTATAACGGAAACTGAATTTGTCGTCCTATCACTTGGAATATTAGCAGAAGGTGAAATATGCCAAGGTGGGCAAACTGGGTGTTGGGAATTTTTTGAGAAATATCACCCCCTTTATGGAGATGCGGAGATAACAGGAGATCCTTTGTCCTATGTCATTGAAGATTCGCAAAATAATAAAAGGAGTTTAATTGTGTCCAACTTAAATGGTGACCAAGCCATATACAGCAATCTATATTTGTCTATAAATGATAACTCTAGACGTAAAGCAGTTGTATATCCTAACCCTGTAAGGGATAAATTATTTGTTATGTCTACTACTCAAATTAAAAAAGTGCGAGTATATTCTTTACATGGCAAACTTATTTTTGAAACCTCTTCATCAATTATTGATTTTTCATCTTTCCATAATGGGATATACTTTGTTGAAATAGGCAATAACCAAGGAAAAGAAATGCATAAAATTATAAAGAGATAAATTCCTCATAAAAGCATATATTTTTCACATATTCCTAACTTTTAACTTGTAAAGACTACCAATTTAATTAGTTATCTTTGTCATCAAATTGTTACACACTTTAAAGAAGAGAATTATGTATCCAGCAGAATTAGTAAAACCTATGCGCGAAGACCTTACCAATATTGGTTTTGGCGAATTATATACAGCAGCAGATGTCAGTGAGGCTTTGGCCAAGAAGGGAACGACTTTAGTCGTAGTAAATTCGGTTTGTGGATGTGCGGCTGCCAATGCCCGTCCAGGAGCTCGTATGTCGTTACAGAATACGAAAAGCCCAGATCATTTAGTGACTGTATTTGCAGGAGTGGATCGTGAGGCGGTAGATGCAGCTCGTGCTGAGATGATGCCATTTCCACCAAGCTCGCCTTCAATGGCCTTGTTCAAAGATGGAGAGTTAGTACATATGCTAGAGCGTCATCACATTGAAGGTCGTGCAGCAGATATGATTGCAGAAAACCTTAAAGGTGCATACGACGAGTTCTGTTAATGCCCGTTTAGGGTAAGCTTTACTAGTGAAGTTTAACTGCCCTTATAAAATAATAGTAACCGTTCTTTATTTATTTAGAGAGCGGTTTTTTATTTTTGAATTATGAAGCAAGTGCTACACATTCTCAGTTATCCACTTTCTGTGGTGTTCTATTTCTTATTCGGACTCATTTTATTGGTTTTCGATCCTGTACAACGCATCTGTTTGCGCGTATTCGGATATGGTGCTCATAAAGGAAGTGTAGATCTTTTTAATGGTTTGTTAAATCTAAGTTTACATATCCTTGGAACGACCATTAGTTTTAAGATTACTGAGAAACTGCCAAAAAATGCACCAATAATAGTTGTTTCAAACCATCAAAGTTTATGGGATATACCACCAATAATCTGGTTTTTGAGGAAATTACATCCTAAGTTTATCTCAAAGAAAGAACTGGGGAATAGGATGCCAACTATTTCTTATAATCTGAAATACGGCGGGTCCGTCCTTATTGATCGTAAAGATCCACAGCAAGCTACCGCTGAAATCGCTAAAATAGCCAAGTACATTTGTCAACATAATAGAGCAGTAGTAATATTTCCAGAAGGAACTCGAAGTCGATCTGGAGCTCCCAAAAAATTCTACCGTAAAGGATTACAAATCTTGTTCGAAAATGCACCAGAAGCATTAGTGCTGCCAGTAAGCGTTAATAATTCATGGAAATTACAGCGTTTTGGCATGTTCCCAATCCCACTTTTTACCCGACTTAAATTTAAGGTGCACCCCGCACTTAAAGTTTCTGAATATTCTTCTTCAGCATTAATAGATTTTGTGGAATCTCAAATTAAGGACAATATAATAGTTACATGATGTTTTGTGGTAGTGATTAATCGTCAATAGGTACCGCGGCCAACCCTTCCTGTTTTATTGGAAATGAACTTTCCACTTTAAAACCAACACAAACTGTTTTTTGAATCATCCAATAGGGATGGTTTTTCTCTCTTATAAAAGACATCCCTCCATAGGCACTAGCCGATAATGAAAAGTATATTCGAGGACCATAGGCTTCCACCAATTCGAGACTGATAAGTACATCGTCATCCACCTTGATGCTGTATTTTTCTAATGAAATACTTTCCAATCCTTTATTCTTAGTGATGGTATGTAAAATATCTCCTTCGGTCAATTCCAGAGTCGGTTCTCCTCCGTCATAGTCATAGATTTTCACACGTACGCGAAGACTATCCGATTTGTTCTGGAGGATATTAAAACTAAGGCGATGCAGCTTGGTTTTTTCTTTTTTAATTTTAATGACGGAAGCAATTTCTCCGCCTATGGCCTCTTTTCCTTCCCAATAGCCCATGCTGGCGGCGGTAAAGGCACTATGACCAATCATCTTTTTTTCTCTAGGCGTACTTTTCAGTAGAACCTCTCCAAGACTAAAAGCTGATCGAGTTAATGCAATTGTTACTGGTTTTGTAGAAAGGCGTTTGAGTTGATTAAAGGTTATATGCCGCGTTTCATAACCCAAAAAGGAAATTTGTAGGACATCATCTGCGCCAATTTTGTCCATTGGGTAGGACATAATAAAATGACCCGATGTCGTTGAGGTGGCACCAATATCTTTATTAAGAAAACTGATATTGACAAACTCAAGCGGTTCCTTGGTATTACTATCGATTATTTTCGCAGTAATAACACGAGCTTCTTGCGAGATGGAAATAGATGAAATAAAAAACAGGAGCATTATAATAGCGCTTCTCATACTAAAGTAGTTTTAGAATTAAATACTAGTATTGGAGAGACACTATAAAATAAATGTATTACAATTTTTTCTGAAAAAACAGGAATAGCCGTCTTTATTCATAAACCAATGGAAATTACAGTTCCCTTTTTGGGTATTAGTTAATTTGATTTAGTTCATAAAAGTGTCCAGAATAATTTTCTCGTCGATTTTGTCCAACGCAATCAAGACACTTTTCTTTTCCTCGGAAGGAAAACCATAATTTTTATAGAAGGTATATCGCAAATAAGTCCGTCCGGCTGAATTTTCCGTTTTCTTGTTTTTGATGTTGACCAACCATTCCCCATTAGGCGCCGTATCAATTTCAAACTCACGCATCGAAAACCCATCCTCCAATTCACTTTCAATAAAATTGCTACTGCTGAAAACAGAGTGGTTCCAGGAAAAATAATTTTTTTCTGGTCCTACAAACTGAACTTCAAAGTCACTCAATGGATCGGTCCATTCTAAGACCAATCGGGTTTTTGGAATAGTACTCGCAACTAAGAAATCGTTGGGAATCCCTTTGAGATTAATTTTTCGTTTTTTCTGAATTAGAAAATGCTTGAATTCTGTAACAATAGATGACTTTAGTTCCGTAAAATCTACGTTCGGAATGCTATTATTAATCATTTGAATGTAAAGTGTTTTCGCTAATTCATACTCTCCCGTTTGCGAATAGATTAGTGCAAGATCGCGGTATGACTGTGCATGATCGGGCTGCAATTCAATGAGTTTTTCATACACATATTTGGCGTGTTTGGGCAACTTGCTTGCTTCTAATTGATAGGCTATGGACTTTAAAATTTTTGGATTGTCGTTTGCCCGAGAAAATACTTCGGATAAAATTTTATATGAAAAACGAGCATCCCACTTTTGAAAGTACTCGGAGCAATCCATTAGAAAATAAAGACTATTGCTTCTTCTTTCCTTGTACAGTCGCGCATATAGATTTTTCGCCTCATCAAAATTTGTAGCTAGATTTAGCACGTTCATATAATCTGGTGTCGTTGCCGAGAAATAGGCTTCTGCAATTTTAGGCTCCTCTTTATAATCTCTAGTTTGTTCAGCTAAAATAGGTGCTTTGATCTCTGGTTCGTCATTCGAACCTGCACTCAATTTTGTTTCAATCAAAATCACTCCTCCTGCGCCTAGAGTACCATACCGCACCGTAGAAGCCAATGATTTTAAAAGCGTAATGCTAGAGATATCTACCGGATTAATAAAATTTACAATATTTTGATCCACAGGGATACCATCAAGTATAATCAGAATGGGAGTGGAGTTGATACTTTGACTGCGTCGTAAACCAAAGGAAAAATTCATTCCATTTCCGTTGGTGGCAATTTCAGGGATTTTCCGAAGAACTGTGGTCAGATCGATATCTGCACTAGAAATAAGATGCGTCACCGACTTAGCTTCGTAACCTAAGGTGCGTTTTAGTTTTTTCCCAAAGGCCGTGTTTCTGAATTCATCTTCTTCCTTTCTAAGAAGTACTACTTCATCTAAAAGGTCTACATCTGTTTTCATGATGATTTCCAGTTTTGAATCGCTGGTCACCGTTATTTCACTGGTTTTCTTAAAAAGCGCTGAAAATCGTAAAATATCCCCCAATGTAGCCTCGAGGAAAAAAGTGCCGTCATCTTTGGTCGTAGTCTCTCTCAAACTGTTTAGTTTGGAAATGGAAGCATTGGGAATTGGTTTTTTTTGTTGATCAAGGACCACCCCTGAGATGGAAAAGTAGATGGATGATTCTGGAGCTTGTGCGTTGAGGCTCGATGTGCTTATAAGTAATCCGAAAATAAGCAGAAGAAGGTTTGGTAAATGTTTCATAGACAATTATTTATCACTCTTAAAATACGGATAAAACGGTTCCAATGAATAGATATTAACCTCAATTTGGCATAAAAAAGTTAATGTTTTAGCTTTTGCTAGAGCTCCCAGGCCCATTTTTTTCATTAATTACCGCTATTTAGAAAACTATCGAGAGTCACTTTATTCTGAAACTGATCTAGCCGTATCGTTTTTATGGTCTTAGTTTCTTGGGGAAGCCCATAATTTTGATAAAGGGTATATTTCAATACAACTGGAATGGGTTTTTTATCAACACCTTCATATTTTATATTAACAAGCCATCTTCCAGTGGTGGTATCGTCTATGATAAATTCCTTCATAGAAATACCGTCATCAACTTCCTGTTTTAATAGCTCTTTGTTATTAAAATAGGTATGAGAGAAGTTATAAAATTTGTTTTCTGGACTTACAAATTGTAGGTCAAATTCAGTGCCAGGGGCATTCCATTCCAAGACCAGTCGTATATCACGCTTGAACTCCAAGGATAACATTTCGTTGGGCAGCCCTTTAAAATCGATTTTAGATTTGTGATTTTTGATTAAATGTTGGAACTCGGTGAGTAAAACGTCTTGAAATTTGATAAAATCGACATTTGGGATGGTGTTGTAAATCATTTGTTTGTACAAAGCCGCCGCGTCCGCATAGGCTTCATTTAAAACATACATATGTGCTAAATCGCGATAGCTTTGTGCCGAATCGGGATCTATTTCCAAAATTTGTTCATAGATGGATTGAGCCTCTTTCAATTGACCGTGTTTTTCGAACTGATACGCTAATATCTTCAAGGCCTTTGTATTGGTCGGCGCAATCGAGAGAATATTGGAGCGCACTACCTGGGCAAATTCCAAATCCCATTTTTCAAAGTAGTTGGCCGCAATAATATGAAAAGCTACAGAGTTTTTATGGCGCTTTAAGACTTTGAAGTAGGTGGTTTTCGCGAGATCAAAAGAAGTCGAAGCTTCCAGTTGCTTGAGGTAATCCGGACCATTCAAAGTGATATTGGCTTGCTCTAAGGTCATTACGTTTTCTTCATACTCGTTTCCAGTAGCAAGTGCTGAAGGTCTTTTTTCCACGACACCTTCTTCTTGATAGTTTTGAGCATACGATTTAGTTTCAATAACAATCGCGCCATAGGCAGCAGCAGACCCATATCTAACGGTGCCTGAAGCTGTGGACAATAAAAGAATCCGGTCAATTTGCTGAGGATTTACAACGGGCACACGTGTTCCAGGGATGTTTTGGTCATATACGATATCGTCTACGATCACGGCTGCATAGGTCGTAAAAAGAAAAGAAGCGAATCTGAATTTTCGAAAACGGTATTTAAAACCGCCAAAGGCATCAATTGGCATTGCATCCAAGCCGCGACCCCAGTTCAGTATTTGCGCCAAATCGGTGAATGAGGGGTTGATGTCTTCGCTTGTTATGGTTTGCGCCATAGAGAAACCAATAGCATCCGGATTCTTTTTTCCAAATGGTGTCAATAGCAATGTTTTTTCTTCCTTTTTATCCTTAATAAGAACCTCCTGCAATAATTGGCGATTTACTGTCATGGGGATATGTACTTTTCTGAAAGACCCTAACTCTAGTTTTTTATCATACATTCCAAGCGCCTCAATCTCAAGAATGTCACCTGCATTAGCTTCAATTTTATAACTTCCGTTGCTCTTTGTGACTACTTCGTCCAATTTATTCTGAACCCGAATAGTGGCTCCATCTACGGGAATAGAATCGGTGTGATAGACCACGCCGTAGTAATAATCCTCTATTGGGTTTTCTTTTTCCTTATAGGTTGCTAGATCATTGATATCGTATAAGAGAAAATCCAAAGCAGCTTTTTGATTCATTCGTGTTAAATCAATATAGGCCGCGCCGGAGTTGATACTCAGGTCCTGTAACTCTTTGTGTGCTGCTTTTTCAATGCTGTTCACAACGAAAGTGGGTACATTTACCTTGGAATTGGGTGGTCCGTAGAACGAATTTCCATCAGAAAAAATTAATACCGTAGCGGCTTCATTATTATTTTCCTGTAACAATGCGCTATAATTGGAGGCGCCATGATAGCTACTTTCTTCCAAATAGTTGAAGAGGTCGTCACAACGACCTTTATAACAGGAGAATGTCTTGGAATCGTATATTTTGTTGGCAAATTTTGATACTTTTACTTCCACATTATCTATACTAAAAATGTATTTTTTAAGGAGCTTCAATTCCTCTTTTGCGTTTCTATTCCGAAGATTCAAGGAGGTATCCCACAGTAGTGAAATAGTTTCTGGTTTGGGACGAGAATCAATTTCGTTGTCGGCGCCTTTTGCTGGAAATGAACTATCCAGGCTAAATCCAATACCTACCTCTCTGTATATTTTCCAGTTATCCTGACTTATTTCACGCGTGAAGGAAAGTCCGCCATAAGCGCTTGCGGAAACGGCGAAATAGATGGCAGTCCCATAAATTTCAACGAGCTCAATACTTACCGCTACGTCCTCATCCACTGTTATTTTGTAGTCTTCCAAGTTGATGGTTTCCAATCCCTTTTTCTTTGAGATTGTATGAAATATATTTTGGGTTAGGATATTCTTACCTGGGACCCCTCGATCGTAGTCGTATACATTAACACGAACACGAATGCTATCGGATAGATTTTCAATGATATTGAATTTAAGATTGAGAAGGCGGGTATTTTTTTTGCGCACTCCAATCACAGAAGCTATTTCTCCACCTAGGGCTTCCGAATTTCGCCAATATCCCATGTTGAAGGCGGTAACGTCGGGATGCCCTAGGGTCTTTTTTTCACGCGAAACACTTTTAACCACGACCTGTTCGAGACTATAATTTTTAGGGATCATAGCAATGATCACTTTGTAGGAGATTAATTCCTTGAGTTCACTAAGCTTCAATTTTTTGGATTCATATCCAATCGAAGAGATTTGTAAGATATCGTCTTGTTTAAAAGTGTTTAGCTTAAAAATTAAACTGAAATTTCCTTTAGCATTACTCACCGTCCCAATACCTTTACCAACAAATCCAATATTAACAGATTCGATGGGTGCATTCGTTTCGCCGTTAACGACGGTGGCCGCGATTACTTGAACTTCTTGCCCTAAACAAATAAAAGGGATTAATAAAAGGAGTGTGATAAAAATATTTCTCATACCGATGGTTGTAAATTAATATTCTTGTAAATGAAGTTTCCCGCTACCTAAAATTACTCCTTTTATCAACACGTTAAAAGCAATCCAAGTCTCTATTCATAAACGACGGGAAAGAAATTTATAAACGAAAAGCGCTGTAACCCTGACAATAATTGCTAATTCACAAACGAATCCAGGGTCAATTTATCTTGGTATTGATCTAGTCGGATAGTCTTTACCTCACTAGTCTCATTGGATTTTCCATAATTTTTGTACAAAGTATACTTTAATATGAGTGGGATGTTGGCGTTGTTCTGACCATTATATCGAATATTAAGTAGCCACTTTCCTTTTTCACCATCATCAATGATAAATTCCTTTATATGAAAACCTTCATCAATTTCGCTTTGAAGCAGCTCTTTGTTATTGAAAGCCGTATGTGAAAAACTAAAGAATTTTTCCGCGGGACTTACAGTTTGCACTTCAAATTCGGCGGCGGGAAGATTCCATTCCAGGACAACCCGGATGTCCTTTTTAAATTCTAATGATAGCAGTTCGTTAGGCAACCCCTTATAGTTAATTTGAGACTTGTGGTTTTTGATTAAGTGCCTAAATTCGTTGATTATGATTTCTTGAATAGGCGCAAAATCGACCTGTGGAATGGTATTATAAACCATTTGTCGGTATAGCGTTGCGGCCAATTCGTATTCATTGGTTAGCGTATAAACAAGTGCTAAATCTCTATAGGACTGGGCATCTTGGGGACGCAAATTAACGAGTTGTTCATAAATGTACTTCGCTTTTTCAAAGGCTCCTTTTTCTTCATAGGCGTAGGCCAATATTTTAAGGGCCTTGGCGTTTCGCGGTGCAATCGCTGCAATATTTGAAAGAACAGCATTCGAGAAAGATGGATCCCATTTTTCAAAATAAGGGGCAACCTCCAAATAGTAGTCAATGTTATTTCTTTCGTACTTAAGTTGTTTGTAGTAAAGCTGTTTCGCTTGCTCGAAGGAAGCACTCTTTTCCAAGGCCAATACGTAGTTGGATTTTGGTATGGTAGCAAGTACAACTTCCAGGGTAGGGAGGGTCTCAGTATACTCATTCCCTTTAACAAGAGCTCGATCTACCTTTGACGCGAATTCAATTTCTTTTGTATTGCTCGTCGTAATTAGCACCACTCCACCAACTCCAGCCGATCCGTATCGTACGGTACTCGCTAGCGTTTTTAATTGGGTGATATTTTCTATGATTCGAGCATCCAGTGACTGTAGTATATTTGAAGCTACAGGGACTCCGTCTAAATAAACTAAAATAGGAGTTCGGTTAATACTTATGGCCTTAGTGAAATATAAAGCCCCCTGATATAGTTGTATGCCGGGTTGTCTAAGTAAAACTTCATAGGCATTGATATCGGCCAAGCTTATTTGGTCTTTGGTAATTTCATCCGTATGATATCCCAACTCTTCCTTAGATTTATCGCCAAAAGCAGTCTTTCTTACCTCTTTACTTTTTTTCTTTTGCTGAACTAAAATCTCATCCAATAATTCTCCGTCAGTTTTTAATGGGATATGGGTCTTTTTTGTTTTTGAGAGGAGGGTGTCTTTGGTATACATTCCAAGTGCGCTAATCTCTAAAACATCTCCTGCATTGGCAGCAATTTTGTACCGTCCATTACTTTCGGTTTGCACTTCTTTAAAGGAGTTTTTTATCCGCACAACGGCGCCCTGAATAGGAGTTTTGTCCTCACTATAAACTACGCCGTAATAAAGGTTGTCTGCAACATCGGTTGCACTTATTGAGAGCTTGTCTTTAACGAAAAAGTTCAATTTTAGTAGGGCAGTTTCGACGGTTTCTTTTGCTAAATTGAGATAGCTCCCCTTAGTTGCATTGCTGATTTCTTTTAAATAAACATGTTCGGCCTCCCTTTTACTATTAATGGCAAACACGGGAATATTTAGTTGTGAATCTAGCGGTTCGAAAAGCGAAATTCCATTGGTAAAAATCAAAGTGATATCGGCTCGGATTTTGTTTTTCTGAAGTAATTCTGAATAATTGGACGCACCGTTATATTCGCTATTTTTCAAGTACGTATAGAGTTCAGGGCATCCCTGTGTGCAATCGAAAGCCTTGCTGTCATACAAAGTGGCACTAAATTTAGAAACGGATACTTGGATCGCACCAAGTTTGGAGATATACCCTCTTAAAAGTTCGAATTCCTGTTTAATATTTCTGTTCTTTAACGGTAAAGAAGTGTCCCAGAGTAAGAAAATTTTGTTCGGGATTGGTCTTGGGTCAATTTCTTTTGATGGCTCATTATTTTGAGCAAAACCCCAGAAAGTAACACATAAAAAAATAAATAGTAGGTACTGTTTCATAGTAGACTTTTGGATACTGTTGTAAATTTTAGGGGATCTTAATTCAAAGATAAAAATAGGTCGGCAAACCCTAATGGATGTTACAAAATGTTTAACATTAATTTGACTGAACTTATCTAAAAAGGTTTAATTGAGGGTTTTTTAAGGCTAAGTAGCGGGTAGCGTCCAGTTTGGGCATTCCACGTCCTTTTAAGTATTTGTTTTTGGCGAGTGAAACTGTATCCGAAATTTGTTGGGCAAGAATTCCCTCACCTCGCATACGACGACCCCATTCGCTATCATTGAGTTTTCCAGCATGGCATTCGGCGATTTGATGTAGTATCCGATCCGCCCTATCCGGAATGGTTTTTCGAGCCCAATCTTCAAATATGGTTGCGACTTGACCATTGAGTCGCACAATCGTGTGAGCAACACTGCGCGCACCTAGGTCTGCTACAGTTTTGATTAAAGGTAGGATCTCATGACTATTTAGTGAAGGTATGATTGGAGCTACCATTACATTTACTGGAATGTTATTTGCCGATAGAACTTCCACCGCTTTCAGTCTATTTTTAATAGTGGCGGTTCTGGGTTCCAATAGTCTCCGAGTCCTTTCAGAAAGAGTGTTAATGGAAATATTGACGGCTATTGTATTAATTTTAGCCATTTCTTTTAAGAGGTCCAAATCTCTTAAAATTAAAGAGTTTTTGGTAATGATACCCGTGGGGTGTTTCCATTTATACATGGTTTCCAAACAGGAACGGGTAATCTTTAATTGCCGCTCAATGGGCTGATAGCAATCGGTATTTCCTGAGAAAACAATGGTATCACCAGCCCAGTTTTTGCTGCTCAATTTTTGTTCTAACAGCTTAGGAGCGTTTTTTTTAACCAATATATTTCGTTCAAAATCTACCCCAGCTCCGTACCCCCAATATTGGTGGCTGTTCCGGGCATAGCAATAGACGCAGCCATGTTCGCAACCTTGATATGGATTTGCTGAATATAGCATACCAACGTCTGGGCTGTCCACTTTGTTCACGAAGGTTTTAGGAAAAACATCTAGGTATTTCGTTTTGTTCTTATCGGCTAGTTCGCCTTCAGCCTCACAAAAATTGAGGAATTCGTCTAATACTTCGTGCTCGAGTTCAAAAAAGCGATTGTGAACTTTCTTTTGGGCACCACGGCCCTTGATAGGATGAGGCATAAAAAAACAATGAGGGGGGAGAGTGCTTCAAAGTTAATTCAATATATTGGAAATAATCCTAAAAACAATGGAATTATTCCACGTAGTTATTTTCCTGGAAAGTCTGCTTTTCGTTTTTCTAAAAACGCCTGAGTTCCTTCCTGGAAATCGGCGGTACCAAAGCATTTACCAAAAGAGGTGATTTCAGCATCAAAACCATTCTCACCTTCTTCAAAACCAGCATTAATCGCATTGATTGCCGCTGCAATGGCCATGGAAGAGTTGCGCATGATTTTACTCGCTATTTTATGTGCTAGAGGAAGTAATTCATCTTGGGTCGTTACATGGTTTACCAAGCCGTATTGAAGCGCCAGTTGCGCATCGATCATTTGCGCTGTCATGATTAATTCCATAGCGCGACCTTTACCAATGAGTTGCGGTAAACGTTGCGTGCCACCATAACCTGGAATCACACCCAACGAGACTTCAGGAAGTCCCATTTTCGCATTATCACTAGCCAACCGGAAATGAGCAGCCATAGCTAATTCAAGTCCGCCACCTAAAGCGAAGCCATTGATAGCTGCGATAACTGGAGTTGATAAATGTGCTACAAAATCGAATAATAAGGCTTGTCCCTGCGCGGCTAAGCGCTCTCCTTGTGATACAGAAAAATCGGCGAATTCACTAATATCGGCCCCGGCCACAAAGGCCTTTTCTCCACTGCCAGTAACAATAATTACTTTGGTATCTCGGTCTTTATCGGCTTTCTTAAAGGCCTCATGCAGCTCTTTAATAATGGCTCTATTTAAGGCGTTTAATTTTGTCGGGCGATTGATCGTTATGGTGGTTATGCCATTATCAAAATGACTCAAAATGTTTTCGTAATTCATGTTGGTTGTCTTAGGGGAAATTATGACTGCAATGTACTTAAAGGAATATATAATTCAAAGCCGGTTGGGCTAAAAACCTATACGTTTTTTGGGATGTTAACGCGAAATATGGTGCCCTTTCCTACTTCAGTTTCGAAGGTGATATTTCCATTATAGGTCTCCATAATATTTTTTACCATGGCAAGTCCAAGTCCCATACCACTGCTTTTGGTTGTAAATTTGGGTTCAAACACCTTGGTTTTATTTTCTTCGGAAATACCCATACCGTTGTCTTTTACCGTTATGGACGTCCACCCACTATCGGTGAATACATGTACTTCAATCCGCGGATTTTCCGGTTGATTCTGCTCGATTGCCTGAATACTGTTTTTAATCAGATTCGTCACTACGCGAATAAGCTGGGTTCTATCAAATCTTGAAACGATTTCCTTTTCTTCAGAGGTGAAATAAATATATTCCTCGTTGAAAATATCCAGGGCCAACTTCGTAATACGAACCACATTCAAAGTCTCATCCTGCTGAGCAGGCATATCGGCGTAGGTTGAAAAGGCAGAAGCAATAGAGCTCATCGTATCAATTTGTTGAATGAGTGTATTGCTATATTCATTGAGTTTTTCTTCAATATGTTCGTCATTGGGATCAAACTTACGTTGGAAACTTTGAACCGTTAGGCGCATTGGAGTTAACGGGTTTTTTATTTCATGCGCAACTTGCTTGGCCATCTCTCTCCAGGCAGCTTCCCGTTCATTGGCTGCGAGCTGGGCTGCACTGCTTTCCAACTCGTCAATCATACCATTATAGGCCAGTACAAGATTGGAGATTTCTTGAGTGGTATTTTCATCCAGTTCAATCTTTTTATTACGTTTATTAAGACGCGTTTCGTTCATTTTTTCACTCACATGATTGAGGGAACGTGTAATATATTTAGAAAGAAAATAAGCCAATGCCACAGCTACTAATAAGGTGAAGAAATAAGCAATCCCCATTCGATACAGGTATTCCTTGAGTTCTTTATTAATGAAATCGTCATCTTCAATATAGGGAAGATTAAGAATCGCTAAGGGTTTAAATGAGGCATCCGTTATATACAAATAGGACGATTGGTATTTTTGCCCATCCTCTTCAAAGCTTTCCAGATAGCGCTTGTCTGTGGAGTTTTCCAAGGCGTTTATAATTACTCTTGGCAAACGTGCTTGAGAGGTATCTTTTAGAAAAGAGGCTTTGGACGATTTTAATAATTTCCCTTCTAGATCATAGAGATAAATATCCAACCTATTGACATCTTTAATTTCGTAAATTTTATTTTTAAAGATTAGTGGAATTTTATCGGTCTCCACCGGATAGGTAGTGTTTTTTAAAACGTACTCAATATTTTTAGTAATAGCGAGCTCCTTTCGGTGTAGACGATCCCGGTGATAATCCTTGGCTTCTTCTCGGTATTGATAAATGGTCACAATAGCGATAAGGATGGAGGCAAGAACCACCAATAATAGCATGGATAAAAAGATTCGAAAACGAAGGGATTTACTAAGCTTCATTCATTGTTTTTATGCTACGGAAGATAGCAATAATTAAGCCAACTGTACATTTTGAAAGTTGAATTGGAATTATTTTTCACGCAATCGTTTATAGAATTTATAGCCAAGCATAATCAGAATGCCGAATAATATAATGCCTAGTGTTCCGTAAATCCAATTCACAGCATTCTTCAGAATGACTAAAAAAACAATCGCAAAAAGTAAAATCGTAGCGCCTTCATTGAACAAACGCATAAAATTAGACGAATGTCTTATATCGTCATTTTGCAATTGAGTAAAAATGCTATGGCATTTTATGTGATAGATGATCAAGAGAACTACACAGCCCAATTTTACTTGCATCCAGGCATCCGTTATAAAAAAAGGACGAAGCACTAACAACCATATCGCGAATCCAATAGCTAAAATCATGGAGGGCCAGGTAATGATATACCAAAGGCGTTTTGTCATGATTTTAAATTGGTCTCCTAATATTTCTTTATCTGGCGAGGGCTTTTTAGAGGCCTCAATTTGATACACAAATAGCCGCACAATATAGAATAACCCGGCGAACCATGTGATGACAAAGATGAGGTGAAGCGATTTTACGTAGTCGTATACCATAGGGCGACAAAGATAGCTAAAAAGGGTACTTTACTATTATTCCGTCCACCGTTTCTATTTTTCATCTTCCACAAAGAGGTAATTGAGCTTCATCGAATTAAATTCAGCATTAAAGGTTGAAATCTCATCTGAAATTAATTTATCAAACTTGACCAACTCTGCATTAATTTGCTGAGACAACTCAGTCTTAACCGCAATATCCTGTTGGGTTGGTGGAAAATCATCCATACTAACCAAGCTGTTTAAATGCGCTAATTTGTTGGTTAATTTAATCGGAAAATTCAATGGATCCTGTCCGCTACGGTTTTTCGTCTGATACAGAGCTTTTTCTATTTCTGAAAATTGTTCGCTTAAGTTTTTAGCCTTTTCAATGAGTTCCTTTACCTGCTCGTTGTCTTTGTATTGTTTCTGAAAGGCACCCAATTGACCGTTTATTTTTCGAATTTTTTTAATGGATTTATGCGCTTTGTCCACTGTTTCGTTAATATCGGTCACAAAGTCAAATTGACGCTGCATTCCAGCAAGATCGGTTTCTGCATTTTTGTCTGGGGAAATAGTAAAAAATTGTGTTTGCACTACTTCATCCACTTCAAGAACAACTTTGTATTGCCCTGGCACTGCTTTTGGAGCATTGGTGCTTGCCCACCAGAGAATCATTCCTTTGAGACGTTCGGCCCCTTTTCCACGGGTATCCCACGTAAACATATTGGCGCCTTTTTTCACGGTTAGCTTATCTTCTTTGCTTTTTGTGTTGAAGGATTTGATCGTATCATTTTTCCCATTTAGGAAACTCAATTTTACTAGCTTATCGGTCGGATCTTCTAAATTAAAATAGGCAATCACTCCGCTAGGATGATTTGCTCCAGAAGTAAGCGAACCTTTTCTTTCGCCTCCACCCATGCGATAAGCTTCTTTGGGCTTGAAGAGATAATTTCCTTTTCCATTCGCATCAGCCAATTGGTGTAATATGGTAAGGTCGTCTATCATCCAAACACTTCTTCCCTGGGTTGCGACAATCAAATTATTGTCCTTCAAGGCCAAATCGGTAATAGGAACTATGGGTAAATTAAGCTGGAAAGCTTGCCAATTTGTACCATCATTGAAAGAAACATACATTCCTGTCTCTGTTCCTGCATAGAGCAATCCCTTTTTGGTTGGATCTTCTCTTAGTACGCGCGTAAAATGCTCAGCAGCGATTCCCGTGGTAATTTTCTTCCAGGTCTTTCCGTAATCAGTTGTTTTGTATAAGTAGGGAGCGAAATCTCCAGTTTTATATTTGGTTCCCGCGATATAGCAAGTTCCAGCATCAAAACGAGAAGGTTCTATGCTATTGATCATCATCCATTCGGGCATTCCTTTGGGCGTAACATTCTCCCAATTTTTACCTCCATCGCGTGAAACATTTACCAATCCGTCGTCGCTACCTGTCCATAATAAACCTGGTGTGACGGGCGATTCGGCTGCGGCAAAAATGGTACAATAATATTCTACCGAAGTATTATCTTGAGTAATAGGGCCTCCTGAAGAACCTAATTTAGATGGGTCGTTGCGCGTAAGGTCTGGACTAATAAGACTCCAGCTTTCTCCTTCATTGGTCGTCACATGTAAATGATTGGACGCTGTGTATAATTTATTTGGGTCGTGGGGTGAAAAGAAAATAGGGAAGTTCCATTGAAAGCGATACTTCATATCCTCTGCACCATGTCCCATAGGGTTATCCGGCCAGACACTAATGCTACGAACAGTGTTGGTTTCATGATTGTATCGGGTAAGGAAACCGTCATAGCTTCCGCCATAAACGATGTCGTTATTTTCTGGATCTACAGCGATGTGAGCGCTTTCACCTCCTGCAGTCGATTCCCAATCGTCATCATCGATACTCCAACCTTCCGTTCTATGAGGAATTCGAATGGTTGAATTGTCCTGCTGAGCAACATAAATACGGTAGGGAAAGGAATTGTCTGTAGTCACTCTATAAAATTGAGCAGTGGGCTGGTTGTGATAAGTACTCCAGGTTTCTCCACCGTCATAGGTTACTTGGGCACCACCGTCATCTCCCATGATCATTCTATTTGGGTCTTCAGGTGCAATCCATAAATCGTGGTGGTCACCATGTGGGGCATTGTAAGTTTCATAGGTCTTACCACCATCACTACTTTTATGGTATCGTACGTTCAACACGTAGATGACATCTTCATCTTTAGAATCAGCGTAAATACGGGTATAGTACCAGGCGCGCTGTCTCAATTTACGTTCGTCATTGATTTTTTTCCAAGTCTCACCGCCGTCTTCACTGCGATAAACCCCTCCTTTTTCCTCGTTTTCTACAATGGCCCAAACCCGATCGCTATTGACCGGTGAAACGGTAACACCAATAATCCCTAAGGTATCTGTTGGAAATCCTTTGTTGGTTGAAATTTCTTTCCAGGTATCCCCGCTATCGGTACTTTTCCACAAGGCAGAACCATCTCCACCACTACTCAAACTATAGGGTGTCCGACGCACGTTCCAGGTAGCGGCATAAAGGATACGTGGGTTGTTTGGATCCATAATGAGATCCACAGCCCCGGCATTTTCATTGGCAAATAAGGTTCTCTTCCAGTTTTTCCCGCCATCGGTGCTTTTATAAACCCCTCTTTCTTGCGTTGGCTTATAGATATTTCCAAGAACGGCAGCATACACAATGTCGTGATTTTTAGGATGCACAGTTATTCTCGGAATGTGACGCCCTTTCTCAAGTCCGCTTTGGACCCAAGTTTTCCCCGCATCTTCCGTTTTCCAAATGCCATATCCAGAAGATACGTTTCCACGAACTGTTGTTTCTCCACCACCGACGTAAATTACATTGGGATCACTATCGGCCACTTCTATGGCGCCGATGGAGCCTCCAAAAAACCCATCACTTATATTTTCCCAAGCTCTGCCGCCGTCTTTAGTTTTCCAAACCCCACCCCCAGTGGCGCCAAAATAAAAAAGATTGGGCTTGTTTGGCACTCCAGTCACAGCGGCGCTTCGGCCACCTCTAAAGGGTCCAATGAGACGATACTCAAGGGCACCGTACAAATCTTCATTATAGGTTTGTGCATTAGAATTTTCAGTATAAATTCCGAAGAAAATGGTCAATAATAACAGGGGTAGTGAGAGCGTAAATTGTTTCATGATGTTGGTTATATAAGGACTTTAAAGATAATAATAATGGATGTAAAATCCATGATTTATAGCTGACTTGAAAATGAATATTCCAAAATGTCCTTTAGATTTACAGAATCCACTTGTTTGAAATGTTCGTTAGGCACTGGTGAGGCAAAATGGGGTGTTTTCAACACCATTTGATCCGCTTTTTGGGTATAATAATCAATTTTGATAGGATGATCTGGATGTACCGCATTAAAAATGTGTCCAAAGGCCTGTTGTTTAATGATCTCTGAAATGATTTGAATACAATCATCGCGATGAATTAGATTCACGGGTGCATGAGCTCCACCCAAATTCTCTCTTCCTGCCAGATAACGAGCAGGCTGCCGGTTTCCACCGAACAAACCTCCAAACCGGACGATACTTGTATTACATGAAGAGGTAAAGAACAGTTGCTCCACCTGAAACAACTGTCGTCCAGCTTCATTTTCAGGCTGAGGGAGGTCCTTTTCAGTAACTGTTTCTTGGGCATTTCCATATACAGAAGTACTACTAACAAAAATGCAGTCGGTCACGGAAGATTTCTCTACTTCGGCTAAAAAGTGAGACATCTTTAAAACATAATCAGAGCCTGTATTTCTGCGCAGACTAGGAGGAATCATTACGATTAAGTGATCTACTTTGTTCAGAAAAGCGTTGACACTTCCATGAACTCCATCTTCGGAAATGGTTACTGCATATACGTCGAAACCGCTTTTTTGAAGTGCGGTAGCTTTGTCCAATTTTGTTACACTTCCTTTGATGTTAAAACCAAGTGTTTTGAGATGCTGAGCTAGTGGTAATCCTAACCAACCGATCCCAGCGACGGCGATGGTTTTATTCATTAACGGAAGGGCTTATGGTGTCATTAATTATTTTTGCTGCAAGTAGTTCGTTAATGTCAATACTGCTCTTAACAATGACGGCATCAGTGGTTACAAAAGGTTTGGGCATGGTGTTTTTTGGACGTTTATTAATAGTAAAGGCTGGATTACTCAATAAGTCTAAGGAATATTCAAGTAAGCTAAATTTCGGATCAACGCCTTGCGCCAAGGTATATTTTACTTCCAGCGAATCTTGTTGAGATACGTTGTAATGCAAGAGAAAGTTGTTTTCTCGTCCACTCAGTACCATTCCTAAGCTATCTTTTTGGACGTCCATTCCGTTATAAGAAAGCGCTTCAAAAGTTACGTCTTTGTCTGCATAAAGTCTTAAAATATGAACATCACGTTTTGGAATAATGGTAAAAATGACCTCTCTATTGTTGTCTTTTAAGGTGTCGTTATTTATCCGAACCTCGTAGGGAGGAAGCACAATTGGTGGTGCTTCCGAAGCAAATGAATATCCTGTATTATACTTACTTCCTGCAGAACTATTTACAAATTTTGATGCTTGCTCTGGAGCGTCCCCTAAATATCCCCTTGTCCAGTCGTCTAATTCTTTGTCATAAGTGACCCAATAGGATTGTATATCGTTTGTTTCCTGATTTTGATAGTACAACAAGCTGTTTGGTTTTTGCTGGGTTTCAGTAAAACCACTGCTAAAGTGTGCGCTCATAAAAAAGCCGATTGCCAGAATAAAAAAGGAGACAGAGAAAAATCGTTTATAGCGGTAAAACCCAAACACGCTGAACAGCAACCCAAAAAGGAGTACGGTAAATGCACAACTGGCGACTAACATTTTCAAACCTAATCCTACTGGGAAAAACTGAATGAGCGGGCTAAAAATAAATAGGGCTGGAGCGCCTAATAGCGCCATCAAAAAGAGGTTCGGTCTTTCCTGTCTCATAAGCAACCATAAGGTGAGCAAACCAAAAAACACTGGAACGATGAAAAAGGCCCCTCCTTTTAAATAAAGGGCAACACCGACATTGATGAGTAACCAAAAGAACAATGGTGCTACATAGGCACTTCCAACATGCTTTAACCGAAATCTGCGATAGACCATAAAGGTGATGGCAAGAGATAGTACTACAAAAAAGGCAATGTATGTATGCCCGTTAGCGGTAAAACCCTGTTCAATTTCATTGTACTGTGGATATAGCTGTAAAAGTAATTTCCAACCAAAAAGTCCGATTAGGGCACAAATAGTTAATGAGATAGATAAGGCAGCAAAACCTCTTCCAATTTCTCTAGTTGAAAGTGTTCCTTTTTTTATTCCGAAGAAAACCAATACTAGAAAAATAAGGATCGCTATAACCAACATCGGGATGATCCATGCAAAGGGATAACTCACCATTTTCAGAAATGGAATATTAAAATAAACATCGTCTTGATCACTTTTTAAATTGCTTATATCCGCATCGGCGAAATAATGCAAAAGCGGAAGTAAATAGCTTCCTTGATGCTGAAGCGTATTTCGGTCCAAATTTTCATACGAATCGTTAGCGGTATGATAGTCGAAATGATCGTCAATGAAGGCAAAGAACAGGCCGTCAATATCTCCGTCTTCTCTTAGAACAGTAGAATCGGTGTCGTTTGGCAACATTTTATAAATGCTATACATTAACGATGAGGCCACTGGAAAATCTGGATTAGCGTCAATAAAACCTTGGATAATATTATGATTACCTTGATTGGATTCCAGAATCATATTACTGGGGCCACCACTACCTCGGGCTTCAAAATTTAAAGCAAGACGAACCTCTTTTGCCCACGGATGTTGATTTACAAAAAGATCGGCACCATCTAGGCCAACTTCTTCGGCATCGGTGAATAAAATAATGATGTCATTCTTTGGCTGCTTTCCACTGGCAATATAGGCCCTTACACTTTCCAAAATGGTAACGACTCCGCTCCCAGCATCACTAGCACCAAAACTTGGTACAAGTGCGCTATCGTAGTGCGAAAAAATTAAAAGAGAATTTCCAGTTTGAGTCCCTTCAATGCGGGCTAAAATATTTATTGGCTTTACGAGTCCACCCCAGTCGTTGTAAATAAACCCTTCCTGGGTTTGTGGCTCGAGACCTAACTTTTCTAGTTGCTCTATAAGATATTCACGAACACGAGCATGTTCGTCGTTCCCAATAAAATGAGGTGCTTTAGTAATTTCCTTTAGTGGGACAAGTGCCCGTTCTGCGGAAAATTCGGTTTCAGAAATGGATGCGGGTGCTGCTTCACGAGGCATTAGGCTGAAAAAACTATAATAAATCAACCCTAGTAGCAACAGGAGGGACAGAAAGGCTTGGCTTCTTTTCATAAGTTGTTGATTGGTGTTTTAAAAGTACGGATTATTGTTGAAAATATCTTGTAACCCCTGCGTAAAGAGGGTATTTGGATAATTTGAGCTCAAAAAAGTAATAATTTTTCACTATATTGAAAGGACAAAAACCGCAAGAACATGGGTATTAAAAGTTATATAGGCAAACGGGCAAAGCCCAAAAAAGGATCTTCGGAAAACATCAAAGTATCTGATTATATGAGCACCAATCTAATTACTTTTCGCCCAGATCAATCTGTTTTGGAAGTGATGACCACCTTGATTAAAAAGAAGATTTCTGGTGGGCCGGTGGTGAATGATAAGAATGAACTGATAGGGATCATTTCTGAAGGTGATTGTATGAAGCAAGTAAGTAATAGTCGATATTACAACCAACCCATGGAAGACATTAAGGTGAAGGACCATATGGCAACTGAAGTAGAAACCATAGACGGCGAAATGAATGTTTTTGATGCTGCAGATCGGTTCCTAAATTCACGCAGACGTAGATTTCCGATTGTCAACGAAGGTAAGTTGGTGGGGCTAATAAGCCAGAAGGATATCTTAAAGGCTGCCCTTGAATTGAAAGGGAATAGCTGGAAATAGATGGCGGCTCTTGGTTTGTTCAGAATAAAAACTACTTATTTTCTATAGTTAATTTCTTTATATCGGTTATCAATAACTTCTGCTTTTCACTTCCCGAAAGCGTTAAAATTTTAGAGTAGTTAAAGCCTTCGATAGGTTCTTTTAATGTTCTCCATTTGGCAATTCCCATGACCGCTACTTTTTCATTAAGAGTAATAATGCCTTCTGTGTAGCGCATTGTTTTTTTAAATCCTAAAAAGTTGGTGCCCTTACTACCGCGACTTTTTAAAAATTGTTCAAGTTTGTCGTCGGTTTCTTGAAAAAGACCAGAGTTTCTTTTATGATCTTTGTCTAAGTAAACTTTTCTAAAATTTTGGGGCTGATCTACTTTTATAATGGCCATTTCGCCATTAGCTTCAATAAAGAAATCTTGAGTTTCTGTTTCGTCAATAACTGTATGCCAGCTATTCTTACTGCCCTTTTTTTGCACTAGTACCTGATAGAAAATACACCGCCGACCACTTATAGGAGCAATTAGTGGTTCTTTGACGTGCTTTGCCTGCCCAATAATCTTTGCGTATTCATTGTCTTGGATTCTAGCTATGGGTTTTGAAGGAGACTTTTTAAGCGTTCTTTTAATCACCTGCTTTGTACTGAAGTAGAATAAAATGAAACCAGTTACCATGACGATCGTGATGATGATTGCCACAACATATGGCTCGGAATTGGAACTGGCAAGAAGTCTAACCATCTCGCTTTACTAGTAAATAATAGTCGTTTTCGAGGGGTAAATACCCTTGATCATAGATGTAGAAATACATGCTGCCTGCCCTAGTGGTATAGGTTCCAGTGCAATATTCAAATAAAAACCCATTTTTTATCAAGGTGTTTTTGGTGACCTTGGTCTTATCCCTCGAATTAAGAGCCTCGAGAATTCGATGGTTTTTTCGCAGGCGATTATTGGTGGTGCGAATTACATTTTTACTATCCTTGTTTAAAGCATTGTTATGGGCATTTCGACAGGCATCACCGCAAAACTTTTTGTCCGCACGACCTATTATTTTATCTCCACATTCGGGACAAGCTATATTCATAGTTTAAAGATAGTAAACAATTGAAAAGCACAAAATTAATCCTGTGATTCAGGGTGTTATTGATCCGTTTTCTTTTCGGAAGCAATATTGAACCGATAAATAGCTTCAAATTTCAAGAAAAAACCTCCATTAATAGTTGGGTTTAATTGGGTTCTATCATCTCCGAAGCTGAAGGCCGAAACACCAAGGTCAATTTTTTCACCTTGAACATATACTTCGTAATCATTGCTGGAGTAACCAAACTTAGCTCGTAATAACATACTTTTTTCTAAGGCGTTAAACTGAAGATAACTGGCAAATTCCAAGGAGCTTAAATCGGCATAAACAGAAGCGTCATTTTCATTGATATTGAAACTGCGCCCTATTCCAATATAGTCCATGCCATAAGTAAAAGCACCTGAAGTATAGTTGATGTCAGCGGCTATAGGAAGGGACATATCCATTTCAAATTGTTGATTCGGACTTAAATAATACCAACCAATAATGGGAGTAGTGAAAAACCCAAATGCCTCAGTCGAACCGTATATTCCGAAACGATAAATAAGGTTTTCTTTTTTCTGAAGTTTTAATAATGCAAAGCCACCAATATAAAAATCGTCCCCGGAAATTTCATGATAGTCCGAAGCAATCTTTGGCAGTAACACAAGGGTGGTACTCCATTTATCACTGAAAGTGGAAGCTAATCCTAATTTTAAGGTCGTGCTATACAAATTTGTAAAGAAGTCGTCACTTCCCTCATGAAAAAGTCTAATTCCACCAGAAGGGAATAGTTCTAGTTTATTGCTACTAAAGGCAAGACCCGTAATAAGAGCATGTTTTTCATTTAGAACTATAGGGAAAGTAATGTCTACCTCCAAGGAGTTGACTTGGGTGCTTTCATTAGTGCCTTCAAAGTTGTTGGAGAAGGTTTGTCCGTACCCAATTTTAAATAAATCTACATAGTCCTGAGCATTTCCGAAACAAGGAAATAACAGTAGAAGGAAGAATAATTTTTTCAAACGGTTAGTTGTTTGAGCTAAAGATAGAATTTTTCAGGTAAAATGGGTTAATCTGTTAACTCATTCATCAAACTGTCGTTATACTTTATTCATAATAATGGGCAATTATTTGTAAGTCATCCTTTCCAGATCCGAGATACAATTTAGCCGCTCCAGCTCCCAACGTACTTCCAACGGCCATTTGTCCTGCAAAAAGTGCAATATAGGTGCCTGGCCCAAGCTTCACATAATCTGATGCGGTATTGAGAAAATTTTGATAGGCACCGTTCCTGTCATTAGCATTGTTATAGAATTGTCCATTAATGGCTATTAAGCCACCAAATTCCAGACATGAATTGCCTGCGGCATTTACATCAATACACCAAGGACCGCCATTAATAGGAACCCCGTCTAAATCGTTTATCACTGCAGCTCCACCTAAAGGGTCTAATGGGTTGGTTACCAGTCTAAAATACAAGCCAGTTTGTATGACTCGGGCACGCATATCATCCAACCTTTTAGTAGGGGATGCGTTGGCGTCATATACCGACCAAGAAATGGAATAGTTTACCTCAACAATGGCATTTTCCGTAAGCGTAAATTGAGCACCAACCAGATCTATGGGTTCTCCAGCGGGATCATATCCAAAAGCGTTCCCGGTTTGATTAATGAGGCTAGTCGGGTTTTCTACGTCTTCTAGGTAATTTTCAAAATCGATTAAGATTTTCAAATTTTCACTGGAAGCACCCAAAATTAGATCTCCGTCGGCATCTGCGTAGACTCTGGTTGAAGAAGTGACTCCCAGATTATTTACATTATTTGCAGTGGACAATCCTTCTAATCTAATATTCGAGTTGACACCTGAAATATGGAGTTCTTCCTGTGGATTGGTATTATTTATCCCCACTTGACCATACAATGCAAGGGAGGTTAATAAACCGAAAATAAGTACGAATCGTTTTTTCATAACTATTAATTGTAAACTCTTATTTTTAAATAATCTGTGGCTCCACCAAAACCTACACTGGTATAGCTTGCGGCATTATCAGTAACGGCACCGTAGAAGTAGATTTCATGTGTTCCAGCAGTTAGGGTTAAATATCCTTGACCATTCATATAAGGGTAGCCAATGATGCCCCCACTACTTGTTTCATAGCTTTGGGCCTTTTGACCATACCTTTTGGCTATTTCTGGGGCGCTAAGTCCGTCACTATCTATATCTACAACAAAAAATGTAGTGCAGACTACGGCTTCTGTAAATGTGGCATAGAAATATGGTGGTCCAGCTGAGATATCATTTCCTATAACTAAAATAGTTACGCCATATTTAATTTCGACAATCGCATCTTGAGGTACGACAACGCTAACGGAGGTAAGCTGTCATTCGGCATAAGTTGTCCCAAGATCATCATTATTAATAGCAGTTCCTGTTGCAAGGCCTAAGGCATATGGGTCGTCCGGAATAAAATTTGGCACATCTATTAAAAAGTTAAGGGGCGCTGTGTTACTTGGTCCAGTACCATTACCCAACACAAAATCGCCGTTGCCATCAACATATACGGGAGCTGAATTCAGGCCATCATTGTATGTCGGATTATTAACGGCGTCTAATTTTTCAATACGGATGGTTGCGGTTGTACCAGCTATATGCAAATCCTTTTGGGGACTCACAGTTCCAATTCCTACTTGTCCAATGGATAAACTGGAAATAAATAGGACGCAGTAAATCAAGTTCTTTTTCATAATCACGTCATTTAATATAGACGAAGCAGTAAGGAATCATTGCCTATTGCGAATTCTACATAAGTACTTTGAGAGGTCGTGCCTAGTCCATTTCCTTTGATATCTGAGGAAACAGCTCCCATCAATTTAAGATCATAGGTGCCCGCTGAGGGTAAGGAGATATAGGCAGTACAATTGGTATACATAATTCCAGGAGTACTATTTGTGGAACCGCTAGAGTAGTTTTTTGTAGCTGGACCATATTCTCTTGTTTGACCAGTTACGGTGAGGTAGGTATATACTCTTCTCGCTAAATTATCTGAGATAATGGTTTTTGTACTGTTCAAGTAGAGATCAAAACTGAGATTGTACTTGACCTCTAAAATAGAGGCTCGGTTTACGGTAATGGGATAAGAAGTTATTTCCGTCGTCACTATACCATCTGCGTCCCCTGTTGGTAGAGAAATACTACTATTTGGTAGCATACTGTCATCTAACTCATCAATTTCCTCACTAATAGTAAGTACGTCTAATTTCAAGGTGAAGTCCCCTTTATCATCTACATATAGGGGAAAGGTATTGTTGGTAAGATCCAAATCTCCATCAACATCACCTCCGTTGTAAATATTGTTCGCGGCATTTAGACCTTCTAACCTTATGGTTCCTGTGGGACTAACCATATGTAATGCTTGTTGCGGATTGGGTGTTCCTATCCCAACCCCCTGTTACGAATATAGAGGTGCGCATATTAGCACCATAAGTGTGTATATCAACTTCATGATAGTTATTGTTTAATTTATAAACGAAAATTAATCAGTAGGTTCGGTTGAGAGGGAATATTACAACCTTATAATTGGATTCAATCCTATTTCGTTTGTTTGATGATTAAACGTTTATTTAATCTTCTTTTCGGGGATAATTTGTTGATTTTGAGCTTTGACGGGTTAAACGTAGTCTTTATTATTGATCCGCTTAGGCACAATTCAATTGATAAAACTACTCTTTAACCGTAGTTTTAGTTTTTTATCGATTATTTAAAGACTTTTAATCGTAATATAACTGATAATCAACAGGATACTAAAATTAAAGATACATAATTATTATGTTAAGAGAGCGAATTGTCCAAGACAAATGACAGAGGGATAGTTCTTGTCCTTGATATAACCCGCACCCTTATCGTTGCCCAATACAAGTACACCATCATCATCCACATTATAGAGTGCGGGCTTTTATCATAGCTATAGCCTTGACGATTGGTCAATAATGATCAATAAAAACGAGGGGAGTAAAGCGGGCCAATGGAAATCAATAGTCAATAATTGGATAATAAAAAATTCCATTGCCAGTGGTTAAATTTAGGCCTATTTTTTGTTCTCAAATTGCATCTTTAACATAAAATAATTACTTCTTTTCCATAATTCAGGCCTCAATTGAGCACCTGAATTCTGTTAGTAACGTGGTTATTAATTTTTTTCATTTTGAAATAATCTGACTAAAAAACACTCTATATTTATCAAAAATTAAAACCATGAAAGCAACCAAATACCTACTTATTTTTATTTTAGCCTTAACTGTTGTTAGTTGTAACAAAAACGACGATGATGGCGAATCAAATTCTTTTCTCTTAAATGCGGCAAACCTTGCTGGAACGCACGCGCTTACTTTCTTAACCATTAATATTGAGGAAACTACAGAGATTAATGGAATTCCTGTTACTTCCACAATTTCTGCTGTGGGAAGCACTTTCCAAGTGGAAATCATTTTTCTTGCAAATGGAACCTACACTATCGATGGCCAATATTTAGTGACCACCACAGTGACCGTAGCTGGTCAAACCGAAACAGATACAGAGATTATCGTTTTGGATGAGGCAGGGACCTATTCTATTGATGCCAATGCGGAAACTATTTTTGTAAGTGGTTCAGGCGGGGAATTAGGCTCTGGTACATTTGATATCACCCTGTTTAATGAAACTGATTTTCGATTTACTCAAACCGAGATTATTACAGCCAATGGAATTTCAGGTGACATTGTGAGTGAATATCGTTTTAAGCGATTGTAATTTATACTTCATAGCATAAAAAAGCCATCCACTTGGGTGGCTTTTTAAGTTTTCATTAAATTTTCGTTGCGAACCGCTCTATTGCAGAGACTAAGGTGGTTTTTTGCGCAAAATTTCTTACTTTCGCAACCTTATTTCAAGACATTAGCAGATGAGCACAAAATTTAAGGAATACAAAGGCTTAGACCTTCCCAATTTGGCCAATGAGGTACTCGATTTTTGGAAACGTGAAAACATTTTCGAGAAGAGTATTGCCATTCGCGAAGGAGCAGAACCGTTTGTATTTTTTGAAGGACCGCCATCGGCCAATGGATTGCCCGGAATTCATCACGTAATGGCTCGAGCCATTAAAGACATTTTCTGTCGCTATAAAACTCAAAAAGGGTTTAAAGTAGATCGAAAAGCAGGTTGGGATACCCACGGTTTGCCAATTGAATTGGGTGTCGAAAAAGAGTTAGGAATTACCAAAGAAGACATTGGGAAGAAAATTTCGGTAGCAGATTATAACGCCGCCTGTAGAAAAGCAGTGATGCGCTATACCGATGTCTGGAATGAAATGACCGAACGTTCCGGCTATTGGGTGGACATGGAAGATCCTTACGTCACCTACAAGCCCAAGTATATGGAAACGGTTTGGTGGTTGCTTAAGGAAATCTATAACAAGGATTTACTGTATAAAGGATATACCATCCAACCCTATTCTCCAAAGGCAGGAACGGGTTTAAGTTCGCACGAACTCAATCAACCAGGCACCTACCAAGATGTAACTGATACGACAGTAGTAGCTCAATTTAAGGCTATTGAGAGCACTTTACCAGATTTTTTAACTGGCTTCGGAAGTGTATATTTCTTAGCTTGGACGACCACGCCTTGGACGTTACCAAGTAATACGGCGCTCACCGTTGGACCAAAAATAGATTATGTGCTGGTTAAAACTTTTAATCAGTACACCTTTGAGCCTATTCATATAATACTGGCCAAAAATTTGGTGGGAAAACAATTCAGTGGAAAGTTTGAGCAAGCGGAAGATGCAAGTGCGTTAGAAGCCTATCAGCAATCGGATAAAAAAATACCTTTTGTTCTTTTGAATGAGTTTAAAGGAGTTGACGTCGTAGGAGTATGCTACGAACAATTATTGAAGTACGCTTTACCCAATGACAACCCAGAGGATGCTTTTAGAGTGATCTCAGGAGATTTTGTAACCACCGAAGACGGAACTGGAATTGTACACACCGCACCAACTTTTGGAGCCGATGATGCCAAAGTAGCAAAAGAGGCTACACCGGAAGTACCGCCGCTGTTGGTAAAAGACGAAAATGGAAATTTAGTTCCCTTAGTCGATTTACAAGGACGTTTTCGCCCAGAAATGGGAGAATTTGCTGGTAAATATGTAAAAAACGAGTATTACGACGATGGCCAAGCACCCGATAAAAGTGTGGATGTCGAATTAGCCATTAAACTGAAAATAGAAAATAAGGCCTTTAAGGTTGAGAAATACGTCCACAGTTATCCAAACTGTTGGCGAACAGACAAGCCCATTTTATATTACCCATTAGATTCGTGGTTTATCAAAGCGACTTCATTCAAAGATCGCATGCACGAATTAAACAAAACGATTAATTGGAAGCCAAAATCGACGGGAGAAGGACGTTTCGGAAACTGGTTGGCCAATGCCAACGATTGGAACCTTTCGCGTTCTCGTTATTGGGGGATTCCACTTCCTTTATGGCGCACCGAAGACGGTAAAGAAGAAATTTGTATCGGTTCAATTGAAGAACTTAAAAATGAAATGCAGAAAGCCGTTGCAGCAGGTGTGCTAGCAAAGGATATATTTGACGATTTCATAGTTGGGGATTATTCCGAAGAAAACTATGATAAGGTAGATCTGCATAAAAATATAGTAGACGAGATAGTATTGGTTTCGGCCACTGGACAACCTATGAAGCGGGAGGCAGATTTGATCGATGTTTGGTTTGATAGCGGGTCTATGCCTTATGCACAATGGCATTATCCGTTCGAAAACAAAGAGAAAGTTGATACCCAATGGCGCAAAGCCGATTTTATTGCGGAAGGTGTGGATCAAACACGTGGATGGTTCTATACGCTACATGCTATTGCGACTATGATTTTTGACGACGTAGCCTATAAGAATGTAATGTCTAACGGTCTAGTACTCGATAAAAACGGACAAAAAATGTCCAAACGATTGGGGAATGCAACAGACCCATTCGAGACTTTAGATACCTATGGTGCCGATGCTACACGCTGGTATATGATTAGCAATGCCAACCCATGGGATAACTTAAAGTTTGATCTGGAAGGAATTGCTGAGGTACGGAACAAATTCTTCGGAACACTTTATAATACGTATAGTTTCTTTAGTTTATATGCCAATTTGGACAATTTCGACTATTCCGAAGCCGATATTCCTAATGAAAATAGACCTGAAATTGATCGCTGGATTCTTTCAGAATTGAATACCTTAATCCAAAGAGTGGACGAGGCTTTCACGGATTATGAGCCTACGCGTGCCACTCGTATGATCTTTAATTTTGTTCAGGAAAACTTGAGCAACTGGTTTGTACGCCTTAGTAGAAGACGTTTCTGGAAGGGAAGTTATGCTGAGGATAAAATCTCGGCCTATCAAACGTTATATACTTGTTTAGTTACTGTGGCCCAACTGGGAGCACCCGTAGCTCCGTTCTTTATGGATCGTTTGTACAAGGATTTGACGGCAGGAACAATTAAGGAAAGTAAAGAATCTGTTCATCTAAGTAACTTTCCGAAAGCAGAAGCGACATACATTGATACCAAATTAGAACATAAAATGCGACAGGCGCAAACAATAAGCTCCTTGGTTTTGTCGTTGAGACAACGCGAGAAGATTAAAGTGCGTCAACCCTTGCAGAAGATTATGATTCCGGTGTTGGATGAAGCTACACGACAAGAAATTGAAGCGGTTTCGGATTTAATTAAATCTGAAGTCAATGTTAAGGAAATAGAATTGATTGATGAAGGAAGTGGATTGTTGGTAAAACAAATCAAACCTGATTTCAAAAAACTGGGACCTCGATTTGGAAAGGATATGAAGCAGGTAGCTTCTATTATCCAACAATTTGGACAAGAAGAGATTTCGACGCTTGAAAAAGAAGGAGAAATTTCTATTTTGTTTAACGAAAAAAATCTTACATTGATGCTTGACGATGTAGTGATTAGTTCACAGGATATTGAGGGTTGGTTGGTCGCAAATGCAAATGGCGTAACCGTTGCCTTGGATGTTACAATTAATGAAGAATTGAAGAATGAAGGGATTGCAAGAGAACTAATTAATCGTATTCAGAACCTGAGAAAGGACTCTGGCTTTGAAGTGACAGACCGAGTGGAAGTCACCATTCAAGATAATAATAACCTGCAAGCTGCCGTAGCGCAGAATATAGCTTACATTAAACAAGAAACCTTAACCGAAGTACTAGAATTTGAAGCGAATGTAGAAAATGGAATCGAAATTGCCTTCGATGATATCGCAACAAAATTAAGTATTAAAAAACATTAGAAACCATGTCTCAAGAAATAAAAAACAGATATAGTGATGCGGAGTTGGAGAACTTTAGAGTTCTTATTTTAGAAAAAATGGAAAAGGCTCAAAAGCAACTTCATTTGATTGAAAGTGCCTATAGAAATGATAGTAATAATGGAACAGATGACACTTCTCCCACTTTTAAAGCCTTTGATGAAGGAAGTGAGGTTATGAGTAAGGAAACATCGTCTCAGCTAGCCATTCGCCAAGAGAAATTTATTCGTGATCTTAAGAATGCCGTGATCCGTATCGAAAACAAAACCTACGGAATTTGCCGTGTTACTGGTAAGTTGATCAATCCAGAGCGCTTGAAATTAGTGCCGCATGCCACTTTGAGTATCGAGGCCAAGAATATGCAGAAATAAGCAGGTCTTATTCTCATATAGCCCCTTTTATGTGAAAGGGACTTATAAAATTTGATAAAGGCCCTAAGTAACTTAGGGTTTTTTTTATGCTGAAAAAAGGGATTTATATAGGGTTGTTATTTTTTATGTTTTCTGAAGGGTATGCTCAGAAGATCATGGAAAAATCATGGGATGCGACTTCGGTGGAACGCTTAGAAGTTATTTCGGACGAAGTATATCGCATTTCCATAATTTCTGAAGCTACCGAACGTATTTATGTTCGCACAAAAGTGGAAGGAGAGCATAGCGAAAATGTAGCCCTGCTCGTTTCCGAAGAAAATAAAACACTATCACTATCAAGCGGATTCACACCCTACTTTGTGAAGCAAAATGATAAACTCGCTGCGCATAAGGTGATCTCTATTGAAATGGAGATTCGGGTACCAAGTGATCTAGCAATTTTGGTAAAAGGGGCCATTGTCTCGGTTGAAACTAAAGGTTCGTTTAGCGAAATACAACTGGAACTAAGAAATGGGAATTGTGTTTTGGTTGATTTTAAAGGGAACGCACAACTTAACTCAAGAAATGGAAATATCACCGTGTTTGCAAAGGAAACGGGAGTTCTCGATGTAAAATCTCGGAACGGATCTATTAAAAATGAGCTACCCATGGGAGGGCAATTTCTCATTAATGCTGAAAGTGTTAATGGAGACATAACATTATTAAAAAGCCAAAAATAATTCTTTACCTTCGCACACCAATTGCAATGCAAAGTTCGGGTTAAACCCAAACAGAATTTAGAAATAGTACAATTACCCATGTCATTAAAAAAATCGATTCTTGTTATTTTCCTGATTTTGCTCGCGGATCAAATCATTAAAATATATGTAAAAACCCATTTCATCTATGAGGATGAAGTGGTCATTTTTAGTTGGTTCAAGCTTCAATTTATTGAAAACAACGGGATGGCTTGGGGTGTTCAGATTCCTGGAGAATATGGGAAGCTAATTTTAACTGTTTTTAGGCTTTTTGCTATTAGTGGAATTGGGTATTGGCTTTGGGATTCAGCTAGAAAAAATGCCCCTGGAGTTTTAATGATTTCAATCGCTCTAATTTTTGCGGGTGCTTTTGGTAACATCATCGATTCAGTCTTTTACGGTCTTATTTTTGAAGAAAGCGGAAGTCAGGTGGCACAGATCTTTCCTGAAGGAGGTGGGTATGGCAAACTCTTTCATGGAAAAGTAGTGGACATGTTTCGGTTTTCCTTTTTCAGCCCCATATTCAATTTAGCCGACTTCGCTATAAGCGTAGGAGTGGGTATTATCATCGTCTTTAATAGAAAGGCATTTCCTAAAACGAAGAAAACCGAAGAAGTTGAAGAAGTTGAAGAAGTTGCCGAAGTGGAAAACTAGGCGCTATGTTTCACAAATAAGGCTTCAAATTGGTCCAGATTCACTGGCTTTATCAAATAATCAGTCACCAACGAATACGATTTTGCTTTAGCTACATCGTATGGATTGATGGAGGAACTCACAATATAGAGCGTAGTCTTAATTTTTGAATGGGTCTTTATTTGTGTGAATTCATTGAGGAATTTCCAACCATCCATTACTGGCATATTAAGGTCCAGAAGAATTATTTCGGGAAAATCTTCGTCAGACTCGTTTTCTATGATGGACTTAAAATAATCCAGAGCTTCCTGGCCATTCTTAAAAACCAGAAGGTTTTCAGATAAGTTTTTTACATCAATGATCTTCTTAATCAGATTGATATATACCTCGTCATCATCAATGATGCACGATAGTTTAATGTAGTGTTGTGGGGAGTTCAATTGATTTTAGTTGTTAGGTTATACGTATTAAAATTTGATTTTAAATGTGGTTCCTTCGTCTACTTTGCTTTCTAATTCTATGGAACCTTGAAGCGTTTCAATTTGATTTTTGGTAATAAATAGACCAATTCCCACAGCTTCTTTATCTTGGTGGAAGGTTTGATATAGGTTGAACACTCGGTCGCCATATTTTTCCAAATCTATACCTGATCCGTTGTCTTTAATGAGCAGACAAGTTTGTCCCTCTTCTTTAAAGGAACAAATATCGATTACCGGGTTTCTATCTGGATGCTTATATTTAATTGCATTTGTAATCAAGTTTAAAAGAATACTTTCCAAATAAGAGGGGATATAGTTTACTTCAGGGACCTCGGAGAAGTCTGAAAAAATTTCAACACCATCACCTTCAATCATTCTATTAATGGAGTGAATTATAGTTTGAAGGGTGTCATCAAATCGAATCATTCGCTGCTCATCAAGTGATTTGAATTGAGCTGTCACAATTTCATTGAGATGATTGATAGTATCGTTCAGGCTAGCAGAAATATCGAAGAGACTGCCTTTAAGTTCTTGCTCTTCTTCCGGTGAATTCAAAGACTTTAACAGCTCCAAAGTCAGAAACAAATTGCTGGCATGAGAACGAAGGTTATGAGAAACAATATGAGCAAAGTTAAAGAGTCTTGAATTTTGAGACTCAATTACTTTCATGGATTTTTCAAGTCCTATTTCTTTCAGTTTCTCGTTATTGATATCTTGAAAGACACCTTGAATACCATATATCTCCTTACCTTCATCATAAATAGGCCTCCCCACCGCTCTTGCCCAAAATTCTTCATTATCATGGGTTCGCATCAAAACGATTATAGAAAAGGGAGTCCCCATACTACATTCCATAAAAGCCTCGGTAGCCTTTGATTTGTATGCCTCGGTATAAAAATCTAACCCTGTGCGTAAAGAGGGTTCATAGTCCTTTGGAGTTCTAAGTATTTTACGCGCTTGCGGGTCCAAGAAGCTTTTCTTTTCTCTAAAGTTCACAGTCCATCCACCGGCCTTGGTAAGCTCGGCAACATCCTTATAGTAGAAATTATTAAAAGGATTATCTTCTTTAGAATTGGGTATAGTATTGTGCAAGAGATTTCTCTTTCTCTTTTGAGCTAAAAAGTTCATTCACATAAGATTTGGGATGGGTAAGATAGGGAAAACATTGAATAAACAAAATAAAGGGCCTTTATGGCGCCAATAAGGAAAACGGATAGTGCGGGATATTGCGAAGGATCCAAAACAACATTGCCATTCCAAAGTACCCATAGATAAAAAACTTATTGTAGAACAAACCAACGCGGTAATGCGTGCTAAACATAAAATTATAGGCCTTCTGTCCCAAGGCAAATAGTATTAAAGGAAGGCTTAAAAGCAGCAAGGGGTTTAGCCAAAATGCCGCACTTATATTACCGTGTAATAGTTGATGGATCGCCCTTTGTGAGCCACAACCAGGACAATGATATCCTGTTGTATATTGAAAAGGACAGGGTATAAATAAAGAATGGTCGGTGGGGTTGAAAAGGAAATACAACAGTAATGCACCGCCAATAGCGATAGCAAACAGCAGTATGGTAGGGATTTTTTTAGAATCCACCTCCTAGGATCATAAAGGCAAAGGCAATAATGAAACATAAAATTACACCAACCAGAGTGATGACAGCGCCCCAGATTGCATATTTTTTGGCATCATCCGCGGCTTTTTGTGCCCCAGCTAGATCTCCCAGCACCCATAATTCTTTTACTTTCGTCGCCTTAATTATTGAAATGATCCCTAGTGGCATGCAGCACAAAACCGTGCATACAATGGCCCAGACTAAGTGATTGTCAGGTGGATTCGCAGAGGGAGGAGTGTTAAATTCCATAAGTGGTTGACTAAGAGTTTAAATATAGTTTGAATTTTTAAAAAGTGAAAGTTTTTTTCGGAGTAACACAAAAATGAAGTTTAATGTCCTCTGGAGATGATGGTATGGATTTTTCAGGTTCAAAAAATGACAGCCCTACAAAAATGGTATCTTCCTTGCATTTTGATAAAAAACGGTCATAAAAGCCTTTTCCATATCCAATTCTATTCCCTTGGGTGTCCACTGTCAGTAGTGGAATAAAAACCACATCCAATTTTTCAACGGGTATTTCGATGCCATCAGAGGGCTCTGGAATGCCATAATTAGAAATCTTTAGATGCGTGTTCTCTTGCAAAAGATAATGTTCCATTTCGTAATTTTTAAAATTCGTTTTGGAAACGACAATGCTTTTGTCTCTACCTTGTAAGATGTGCAATAGAAACTCAGTGTCAACTTCTTTTTTTTCAGAAATAGATAGAAAAATATGATAATAGGTTCCATCCCAAATGGGAAGTGTAATTGCCTGATTAGCGATAGCCAAACTCATAGTTTCAATATCGTCTTGAGTTTGTTGCGCCCTTAGTGCGCTGTATTTTTTTCTGAATGCGCTTTTATCCATTAGAAAAATTCAGTCGAAATATGAAACAGGGCATCACCTTGGTAAACCAATGGAGCCTCATTCACATTAATTATATAGCCTTTGTTAGTAGCCTTAATCCAATAATGGACTTTCCCATAGGGGTCGGTAATATGCCCAATAACTTCTCCTTGCCCAACCATGCTTCCCACTTTCACAGCCGATTTAAACATACCTGAAGCATTGGCCCTAATCCATTTACTATGACTAATAATAACTGAGGGGCGTTTTGGGGATGAGACCTTAAATTGGGAGCGTAGCATGCCTAATTGATCCAAAACCCGCTTGGAGCCATTCACACCAGTGTTACTCACCACTGAATCTATCGAATTAGATTTACCCCCTTCAAAAAGTAATAGAGGAATCCCTTTTTTCTGACAAGAGTTTCTAAAGGATTTTTTTAAATTTTTGGAGTGAAGTATGAAAGGAGCATTGAAAGTTTCGGCCAGTTTAGTAAGTTTGGCGTCTCCCTTTTCAATCCGAACATGCGGAGCATTAAATCGGCTAGAACCACCCGTGTGAAAGTCCAAGCAATAGTCCACGTGTGGAATGATATCGTTCAGTAGTTGATAAGCGACTTGCGCTGCCAGCGACCCTTTCTTACTCCCAGGAAAAGATCTGTTAAGATCACGTCCGTCGGGAAATTCTCTAAGTTTTTGTAAAAAACCAAAAACATTGATAATGGGAATACAAATGATGGTTCCTATTTTGGGTTTATTAATTCCTTTCGAAACTAATTGGCGCACTATTTCAATACCGTTTACTTCATCTCCATGGATCCCTGCTATAAATAGAACCGTTGGCCCCTCGTATTGAGAACGTTCAATAATGATCGGTACATCTACCGATGTATTGGTATGTAATTTTGCAAAACTAAAATTGAGTTCCCGCGATTCTCCTGGAAGTATTTCTTCACCAAGTAGCATTTTGGGTTGTGCTTTTTTCTTTGTCATTTTCTTTTGTTGCGCTCTATGTAGCGAATAATTTTTTCTGAAATGTCTACACCCGTAGTAGTTTCAATTCCTTCTAAGCCAGGCGTCGAATTTGCCTCTAAAACCAAAGGGCCATATTTGGATTGCAAAATATCGATGCCACAAACTCCAAGGCGAAGTGCCTTGGCGGCCTGCAAAGCTAATTTTTCTTCTTGAAAACTTAACTCAATTATTTCTGAACTTCCTCCGCGATGTAAATTGGAACGAAATTCTCCAGCCATGCTTTGTCTTTTCATAGCTGCTATCACGGCTCCGTCAACCACAATAACTCTGAGATCGGCACCTTCGGATTCAGCAATAAATTCTTGTATAATAAAGCGCACTTTAGCCGTTTTAAGCGTCTCAATGGTCGAAACGGCAGAGACATAAGTTTCGGCTAATATGACGCCTTGGCCATGGGTGCCTTGGAGGATTTTAATAATTACGGGAGGTGGTCCAAATCGCTCCAACATGACTTCCACATCGGGGCCATTTCCCAAAACGGTTTTTGGAATCGCAATTTGAGCTTTGGATAGTATTTGGAAACAAGTCCATTTGTTTCGGGACTGTAAAATGGGTTCGGCTTCCACCACACAAAACACCCCCATGGACTGAAAATGACGCACTAATGATGAGCCATAATAGGTGTTGGAGGCTCCAATACGTGGAATCACAGCGTCTAGATCGTCCACTCGTTCGTTATAGTAATACAGCACCGGCTTTCCGTGCTCAATTGCCATGGTGCAAAATGTAGGATCCAATACTTCCATATTATGATCTCGATCCAGACCAGCTTTTAGTAAACTTTGAGTAGAGTAAAGTTGTTCCCCCCGAGAGAGTACGGCAATGTTCATTTCGTTATACTTAGTTCTCGCAATTTAGCGAAAAAGTTTTGAGTTTCAGCGGAGCGTTTTTTTTATAATCGAAAGACCAAAAACCACAGCTTTATCTCAGTAATATAATGGATGCTAGGTCATTTCAGGAATTAAAACAAAATTTTAGAAGAAATGACTCAGGATGTAAGATTAACAAATAATTCACGCCCCAGTCCTATTTCAGAAATCAAAACATCAACTATCTTTGAGGTATGGCCGAAGCATCTGTCAAACTTCAAATTTCAACCCTACCCAATGCTCCTGGAGTCTATCAATATTATGATAAGGAGGAGCAATTGTTGTATGTGGGCAAGGCGAAGTATTTAAAAAAACGAGTGGCGTCCTATTTTAACAAGCAACACGATAATGCACGCACCCGTTTGTTGGTTAAAAGAATTCATACCATAAAACACATAGTTGTTGCCACCGAAACCGATGCACTTTTGTTGGAGAATAACCTTATTAAAAAATACCAACCAAAGTATAATGTAATGCTCAAGGATGATAAGACCTATCCTTGGTTGTGTATAAAAAAAGAACGTTTTCCGCGAGTTTTTCCGACACGGAGATTGATTAAAGACGGGAGTGAGTATTTTGGCCCTTATACGAGCATGAAAACGGTGCATACGCTCCTCGATCTTATCAAAGGATTATACCCTTTGCGCAACTGTAACTTTGATCTTTCAGTAGAAAAAATAAGAGCCGATAAGTTTAAAGTCTGTCTGGAATATCATTTGGGCAACTGCGCAGGTCCTTGTGAGTCCAAATTTAGTGAGGAGGCTTACAACGAAAATATAGATGCTATTAGAAACATCATTAAAGGGAATTTTAAAGAATCGTTATATCGTTTTAAGGATCAGATGAAAAGTCTGGCCGCCAATTTACATTTCGAGGAAGCACAGTTGGTGAAGGAAAAGATTAATGTATTGGAAAATTACCAATCACGTTCAACGGTGGTAAACCCGAAGATTAATAATGTGGATGTGTTTTCTATTGTGAGTGATGAGACCTATGCCTATGTGAATTATCTTCAGATTTCCTTCGGAAGCATCATCAGATCGCATACCCTTGAAATCCGAAAAAAATTAGACGAAAGTGATCTTCAATTATTGGAGCTCTCAGTTTTGGAGTTGCGACAGCGTTTCAGTTCTATTTGTAAAGAAATATATGTTCCTTTCACTATTAAAACAGAAGCCGATGTAAAGGTGCATGTCCCGAAAGCGGGAGATAAAAAGAAAATATTGGAGCTCTCAACACGTAATGCCAAGTATTACCGTATGGAGCGATTTAAGCAGGCCAAAATTGTAGATCCAGATCGCCATGCCAATCGAATCATGGCTCAAATGAAAAAGGATTTAAGGCTTTCAGAAGAACCGCGGCACATTGAGTGTTTTGACAATAGTAATATTCAGGGAACTAACGCGGTGGCGGCTTGTGTGGTCTTTAAGAATGGAAAACCGAGCAAGAAAGATTATCGTAAATTCAATATAAAAACGGTGGTAGGACCAGATGATTTTGCCTCTATGGAAGAAGTGGTGTATCGCAGGTATAAAAGACTGAAAGAAGAAGACCAGCCACTGCCACAGTTGATTATTGTGGATGGAGGAAAGGGACAGTTGTCTTCGGCACTGAAGAGTTTGGATGCATTGGAACTCCGTGGTAAAATTGCCATTGTGGGTATTGCCAAGCGGTTGGAAGAACTTTTTTATCCAGATGATCCCATTCCGTTGTATTTGGACAAAAAATCTGAAACATTAAAGATTATTCAGCAACTAAGAAATGAGGCGCATCGGTTTGGAATCACATTTCATCGCGACAAACGTAGTAAGGAAGCTTTGGATTCAGCCTTAGAAACTATTCCAGGGATCGGTGAGAAAACGGTTGTGGAGTTACTAAAACACTTTAAAAGCACCAAGCGAATAGGCGCAGCAAGTTTTGACGACCTTGAGAAAGTAGTTGGTGCAAGTCGAGCCAAGAAAATTATCGAGCATTTCCAATTTAAAAATTTCGAAACGAATAAATAAAATATAAATACGTTCAACCAAATAGACAAACACTCTTTGAAAAAAACTATCATCATACTAACCATGCTCATTAGCGCTTTTTCCTTTTCGCAAGAAATCGAGGAAAAAGGACTCAAAGTAGGCGTTGTTTTGAGCGGCGGTGGAGCCAAAGGATTGGCACATATTGGAGCGCTAAAGGTGATTGAAGATGCCGGAATTCAGGTAGATTATATTGGTGGCACAAGCATGGGAGCCATAGTGGGAGCACTCTATGCTTCAGGCTATAATGCGAGACAGCTAGACTCTATTTTTAAGGTATTGGATTTTGACACTTTAATTCAGGATGACGTGCCAAGAAGTGCTAAGACGTTTTATGAAAAAGCGGATGCCGAAAAGTACGCACTCACTTTACCATTCGATGATTTTAAATTGACCATCCCTACAGCAATATCGAAAGGACAAAATGTATACAATTTACTGTCTCGTTTGTTAATTCATGTAAAGGATGTGGACGACTTCAACGAATTGCCCATTCCATTTTTTTGTGTGACGACTAACATTGAAACAGGAAAAGAGGTAATCCTTGATAAAGGGTATTTACCTAGAGCTGTGACTGCTAGTAGTGCTTTGCCTTCTCTGTTTAGTCCTGTGACTATTGATGATGTCATTTATGTGGATGGTGGGGTAGTAAATAATTACCCGGTAGACGAAGTTCGTGCCATGGGTGCCGATATTGTGATTGGTGTGGACGTCCAAGACGATTTAAGAGGCCGAGAAGATTTGAAATCGGCCGTGGACGTTATGGTTCAAATTAATAATTATCGCACCATTAATGATATGGTGGAGAAACGAAAAAAGACCGACGTTTATATTCGTCCAGAAATTAAGGATTTCTCACTCGTGTCTTTTGAAGAAGGCCAAGAGATTGTAACTGCTGGAGAAGCAGCAGCCAAAGAACTACTATCAAATCTTACCGAAGTAGCATCCAAACAGATTCAAACATCCAAACCAAAAGTCTATTTTAATCTTAAAAAGTCTATTTATATTTATGATGTTGGGATTCACGGGAACGAAAACTATACCCGTTCTTATGTTTTGGGTAAATTAAAACTGAAGATCCCTTCGGAAGTAAGCTATCAAGTGTTTAATGAAGGGGTGAATAATCTTTCAGCAACAGGAAATTATGACGGTATCGATTATGAATTTATCCAAGACCCAGATAATTCTGATGAATACTCTGTTCAATTTAATTTAAAAGAAAGTGATTCCAAAACGCTGTTTCGATTAGCGGTTCACTATGATGACTTATATCGAACAGGTGCCTTGTTGAATATCACCAGAAAACGACTATTTACGAATAACGATGTTGCTTCTTTAGATTTGGTCGTTGGAGATAATTTGCGATATAATTTCGACTATTATGTGGATAAGGGGTTTTATTGGAGTGTAGGGCTTAGTTCCGCCTTTAATACCTTTAACCAAGATGTAGCCACCAATTTTATTTTAGGTGACGAAGTCTTGATGGAGCAGCAACAGGTGAATCAATTGGACCTGGAATATGACGATTTTACCAATCAAGTTTTTGTGCAAACCGTTTTTCGACGTAGCTTTTTGTTGCGATTGGGAGCAGAACATAAATGGCTTCGTTTACTTTCAAATACCATTGGAGTAGATGAGAATAACCTTCCCCGGACCATTTTTGAAAACACTAATTATTTTAGTGGATATGGGGTGTTGAAATACGATACTTTCGACAATAAATTCTTCCCGAAGGAGGGGCTTTATTTTGAAGGAGATTTTCATTGGTATCTTTTCGATGATGGCCGTGGTGCTACGTTTGATCCTTTTTCAATTGCGAAGGCCAATTTGGCTTATGCTTATTCATTTTCACCAAGTTTTTCTCTATTGGTTTCGGCATCTGGCGGTTTTCGATTAGGAGATAGAGGGACCAATGCGCTCGACTTTTTTGTCGGCGGTTACGGTTATAAACCACTCAATAATATTGTGCCTTTTTATGGCTATGAGGCGCTAAGTCTTCGTGGAGACACCTATTTGAGTTCGCATATAACTCTTGATTGTGAAATTTTCAAAAATAATCACATTAATATTTCAGGAAATATTGCCAATGTTGGGGATCAATTGTTCGAACGAGGAGAGTGGATTGATGGTGTGGATTATAGCGGTTTTGCTGTGGGTTATGGTTTGGAAACCTTCTTTGGCCCCATCGAAATAAAATACTCCCGCTCCCCAGAAAGAGATACCGATGAGTGGCATGTGAATGTTGGTTTTAGGTTTTAGGAGGTTCTTAATCCATAGGAACCCAA
>Ga0256847_1000007_pt1 | contig 144728 bp, 107 predicted proteins | sample TeddybearmetaG_FD_189099 | JGI IMG/M metagenome (GOLD analysis project Ga0256847, IMG submission 189099) | Hydrothermal vent microbial communities from East Pacific Rise, Pacific Ocean - Teddybear | ecosystem: Environmental > Aquatic > Marine > Hydrothermal vents | place: Pacific Ocean: East... | reverse complement strand
GTTAATTCTACAGCCTTTGTCTTAAATTCTGTAGTGTAGTTCTTTTTGCGTTTTGACATAATTCAAAGTTAAATTATGTAGAACAATATCTCTCAACTTTGTGTCCAGTCTAATATAGTAAGTCCAGCACTCCAAGAGGTCATTAAAATGGACTAAATAAAAGTTATCTGGAACAAGTAGTGTTTTTGTTTTTTCATAATGTTAGAATTAGCTTGAAAAAGTATGATTTAGGTCCATCCTAAAACATAAATTTAGGCTGTAACCACCTCATTGCGTGGATTAAACAGCTTACTATTGGTAATGTTTTCTCTTGCATTTTAAAAAAAAGAGGGCTCCCTATATCAGGTGAAAACGATAAATAACATATTAAAAAGAAATAGTAAAAGTGAGAGAAGTACTATAAACACCGTATCTCAAGAAAATAATACGCTCCATATTAATACATCTAAAACCCTTATAAATATAGAGACGGTTCGAGCGCAAGATGGATGTTAATTTTTAACTCGATACTTAAATAAAAGAATGTTAAAATTTAGCATAGAACTAATAGTTGGAGCGAAAAGAAGCCGATATATGATAGTATACCGGCTTTTTATTTTTATGATATTTTCTAGTTGTCAACATGACCAACACTTCATTTAGGCGGGGTGTCTTTATCTTCAACCTTCAAAAACCCCATGTTCACTGGGGATGAGCCAGACCAACTCATCGACAAAAAAAGTTGGGTTGTTTACCTGCAAGACGAAATTGAACTAGTCTAAATGCATCTTCATCGATAATCACAGGGTGTAATCCCTCCACAATCATCTCGTCTTCCTTCTTCCATGCTTGATTTTTATCTTCCCCAAATAGGCCTTTGATAGATTATAGGTCAATGAGTTGAGGAAAATCTCTGTAGTACTTATTAGGACAAAAAGAATCCCTACACTTCAACTTTCCATACTTTTTAGGTCAATTAATACTTAAAGTGTGCATTTTACCGATGATATTTGCATTTAATAGATATTAATTGTAGAATTGAACCACAAAGGCATATTGCCCCCAACCAATAATCTAGATATTATGACTTTTAAATTTAAATATAGCCTACTTACAGCTGTCGTATTGCTATTTACAACCCTCTCTTTTGCTCAAAAAAAAGTGTACCAGCCGTCAATTATTTCGGAAGATGTAGCAATTAATAAATATCACGATCGCGAAGAACTTCAAAAGATGCGAAAAGGGTCACTACTTCAATTATACAATAAACGTATTGAAGTAATCATCAAGATTTTACCAAATATCGCATTCGCAACCAAACCTGGGGTAACCATGGCTACTTTAGGTATTCCTGATACCAAAGAAAATCGTACTGCGCTCAGTGAAAACACGAAGGCCACATCCACTTATTTTGAAAACACTGTACAGTTTCAAAAAATTGTACTCCCTTATTCAGACAAGAGTGACTTGATTTCTGCCATATTGTTTTACGAAGAAACTTTGAAGGCATTGCACACCTACGAAGACTTTAATTAGTGGAGTGTGCTCCGCATTTCAAAAATTTAGCAGGCTAGCATACAATATCCTACATAATGGTAGCGTTATGTTAAATTTTATGCATTTCATCGTATTTATTTGCATTTAGTAGGAAATTTCTTATATTTATAGACAGATTTATGAAGTATTTAACATAATACCCTTTGTATGGCTAAAAACTACTTTCTTGTTATTTTCTTTCTCTTTTTCCCCTTTCTCTGTTTGTTTTCTCAACAGGAAAAAGGAATATACGGCAACGAAAATTGGTTAAACATTTGGACTGAATTTAATTCAAGTGCCAAACAGTATCCCGAACCGACACAAATACTTTCCGGAACCATTGCAAAGGACATTAAGTTGTCCAAAAAAGAAACATATCTTTTGCTTGGGGATGTATTTGTTACTGATAGTACCACACTCTCTATTGAAGCTGGCACAGTCATTCTTGCAGATTACAAGTCTAAAGCTTCACTGTTTATAAGCAATGGCTCTAAGATAATGGCAGAAGGAACTCAAACAGATCCTATTGTTTTCTCATCTAATAGAGATGTTAAGAAAAAAGGAGATTGGGGTGGAATTTTTATTTTAGGTAACGCTCCTGTAAATAAAATAGGCGAAAAATGGGACTTGTTGGATTATGGGCTTAAGGCATCATATTCAAATACAACGAGTTATGGTGGAGATGATGTAGAAAGTAATTCTGGAGTTTTAAAATATGTTAGAATTGAATATGCAGGAAAAAGAACGAAGGGTTTCGGAAATTTTAACGGCCTTACACTAGCTGCCGTTGGTGACGAAACAGTGATAGAAAATGTAATGGTGTCCTATTGTGAAGGGAGCTCCTTCTATGTTCTGGGAGGAAATACAATACTATCTCAACTGGTATCGTTTAGATCGAAAAGAAATGACTTTGTATTCAATTACGGAGCTCAATCTTTACTGACTAATTCATTAGTCGTTAAGTCGCCCTATCATACGGCCTCTGGGGCAGCAAGTAGTATTTATCTGGCTTCCTATAACGAAAAAGACGAAGTAGATCCAACCAAAAAAGGCTCATATCTTGTTGCCGAGAATCTTACACTCATGGTTTTGAGTAATAACTTAGAGGCAGACACGAAAGTTGGGCTTGTACATGAAGCAATGTATGTTAAAGAAGGATCATCATTTTCAATAAATAAAAGTGTTTTTTCCGGCTACAATCCTGCGGTGAACCTAAATAGTAATATTTGGATAAATGATGAAAATCTCTTCAAGATGCGATTCACCAATATGTATTTCAATAATTGTAAAGGAAATATTTATTCTGAAAACGTACCCAATAATGAAGATCTAGAGAATTGGTATGGGAATAGTGCCTTTAACAATGTATACTCCTATGGATCGGATTCTGAAACCTTTATAGACGTTAAAAATTTGGACAACCCGGATTTTAGATTAAGAATCAATCGAATCATAGCCAACAGCCTTCCCGAGGAATAATAATAACGTATACCAAAAGATTTTCTGACTTATTTAATACTTATATCTTGAACATTTCTGGGTGTAAAGGTATAACTAATAAAAAGGGTTACACATTAAAAATATCTGGATGGCAAAAACTACTTTTCTAAAATTTCTATATTTCTTAGTTGCCTTTTTTATGGTGTCACACATCATAAAAATGGAAGCTCAGATAGTTATTGGAACGCCAGATCTTCAGTTCACACAGGCGTGTGCAAATGACACCTTTAATATGTTTGCGGTAAACTTTGTTTTTAATCCAGAATCTGGGATAAGTTCATCCAATCAATTTATGATCGAAATGTCGGACCCTGAAGGTGATTTTTCCGAATCAAACATTGTATTTACCTCCAACCCCGGAGCCATAAGTACTTCTCCTGCCTCAGTCTCCTTTTCGCTACCCACAATCACAGCGGGTGAAGGGTATAAAATTAAAATAAGAAGCACCCACCCAGCTACTTCGAGTACCCCATCTACAAGTTTTTCAGCCTATTACAAAATACAGGATAGTCCTTTTACCATTAATGATTTTATTGCAACGTCGCATTTTTGTCCCGGTGGAAGTTATCTCTTAACAATTGACAATCCCGGTTCAGAGGGAAATGACTCTCCTTTAAAGTACCCATCACTCTCCTTTAACTGGTTTAAGGAAATTAATCCTACAACATCCGTTTTCGTGGCTCAAGGCCCTACCCTATCTGTAACCGAAGCAGGAGTATATTTTGTTGAAACCAATTACGGTACCTGCACCTCCGATTCTTTTTCGAACCGAGTGACAGTATTAGAAGCCACTTCCAAAGATGACGTTTTTGCAAACATAACATCTAGCTTAGGAAATCCCTTTTGCGCAGCCGATGGACCTACGACATTGAGCACCGTTCAAGGAAATAGTTACCAATGGTTTAAAGAGGGAACTCCTATATCGGGAGCAACTAACCAGACTTACGAGACAATCGTCTCGGGGTCTTATTCCGTAGTAGTAAACTTTGGAAGCTGTCAAGCCACAGGAAGTATTGAATTACAAACAGGAAGTTTTACAAGTAGCATCAATGTTCCCAATGTCAATATGTTGGAAGCTGGAGATGTGCTTATGGTTTCGGTTACGACTGATGCGATCAACCCCGAATTTCAATGGTTGTTAAATGGTGAAGTAATCCCCAATGCAACACAAAGTACATTTACTGTAACCGATTTTGGTTTTTATAGTGTCATCATAACACAAACCAATGAATGCAATACTACAAATGAACATTACTTTCAGGTGGAAGAATTTGTAAATCCTTTTCCTGAAGTTGAAAATATCCCAAATCTAATAAGTCCAAATGGCGACGGTATTAATGACACTTGGGTGATTCCAACACCATACGTGAGCGGCAGCAATACTGAGGTGGTAATATATTCAAGTCAGGGAGAAATAGTATTGAGTACAAAAGATTATTTAAACAATTGGCCGGAAGATCAGCTTAGCACAAGTAGCGTAAACCAAGTCTTTTATTACATGATCATACCCCAAGACCTGCAACCTAAAAAAGGCTCCATAACCATAATTAAATAAATTGAAAGCAATAACCGTCCATACCATCCTATTTTTCTGTTTCGTACAGATTATTGCCTATTCTCAGGTCGAGGATGGTGTGGTTGCGCTTCATATCCCTGCTAGAAACTCATTAATGTTCAACAGGTTTATAGCACATCCTACCTTTACTTTCGTAAGGGAGCAAAACAAGTATATAACAGTAACAAACAAACGAGAACTGGTAGGAATCGAGGACGCCCCGCTCACCTATTTTTTTAATTATTCTGGGCGCATAAAGGAAAATATTGGAGCTGGTATTGGAGTATATCAACAAAATTATGGGGTACTTACCACCTTTGGAGGGATTGTAAACTTTGCCTATAACATTCGAGTACAAGAAGACAGTAATTTTACATTTGGCGTAAATATTGGGGCCTACAAAAGTGGCCTAAATAGTGGTAAAGTGTTGACTAACTTTGACGATCCAGCCCTTAATAATATTCCCTCAAACTTTCTACTTACTGCAAACCCTGGCTTTAATTATGGTACTGGATTTATGGATTTTGGTGTTTCCGTTAATAATATAGTGACTTACAACTTCAACGCTTCAGGATTAGTAGAGGATAATCCAAAGCAAGGTATACAGGGTCATGTAATGTATACGGGCTATTTTGAAGGGTATGGTTTTTTTGGAGAAAGCAGGTTTTCTGCCCTAGCTAGATCCGAATTCCAAAAAGATGCCACTATTGTCTCAGGAGTAATGATGCTAACCGTTCCTAAAGGTATTTGGGCACAAGTAGGCTATAACACCATGTATGGTGGATCTGGGGGACTCGGCATTAATCTGACCAAACAAATTGCGATAGAATATAATTATGAAAAACCATTTGTAGGACTTACCAACTTAGGTGCTTCACATGAAATTACGCTTGCCTACAAATTTAAGAATACTAATTATTATGAGTATAGCAGAGATGATGATATAGCAGGTTTATTCACTTCGGAAAAAAAACGTAGCAAAAAGAAAGCAATCGCTAAAGTGCCAGAAAAACCTAACGCCGAAGAGCAAGCTAGACTGGAAGCTGAAAAACAGGCAAAACTAATTGCAGAGGAACAAGCAACGTTAGTCGCTGTAGAGCAAGCAAAATTGGAAGCTGAAAAACAGGCAAGACTGGTTGCAGAGGAACAAGCAAGGTTAGCTGCTGAAGAGCAAGTCAGACAGGAAGCTGAAAAACAAGCAAGACTGGTTGCAGAGGAACAAGCAAGGTTAGTCGCTGAAGAGCAAGCAAAATTGAAAGCGGAAAAGATCGCCAAAGAGCGTTTAATTAAAAATCCAACGGACAACATTGGCAAGTCTATGACCGAATTGGTCTTGCAAACTGAAGAGTCTCGTATGGTACAAGCCCAGTTATTGAAAGAATTGGAAACCGCAGTTGCCATTAAGGAAAGAGACTTGAAAGAACTGAAGGAGGAAAATAATTCTGTGGAGCCTAAACCTTTCAAGAGTATTAGTGAAGAAAATGAGAAAATCGAGCTTCTAAAAATAAACTTGGATACGGTTATAATCAGAAATAAGAAAAAAATTATACTCTTAGAATCCTTGTTACAGGATCGAGTTAATACTCTTAATGACCCTAACGATGAAACAAACCTATACTATCAAAATTTAATAGCCACGCTAAAACTTGAACAGGAAAAGTCCATTAGAAACCGTGAATCGTTGGTATCTTCCTTAGAGCAAATAACTATTGCTACAGATTTATTCACTTCGGAAAAGAAACGTAATGAAGAGAAAGAAATTGCTAAAGCACTTGAAAAATCCAACGCCGAAGAGCGTTTAATTAATAATCCAACGGACAATATTGGCAAGTCCATGAACGAATTGGTACAGCAAACTGAAGAATCTAGTATCGAACAAGCCCAATTATTGAAAGAATTGGAAACCGCAGTTGCCATTAAGGAAAAGGACTTGAAAGAATTGAAAGAGGAAAATGATTTTAGTGAGCAAAACATTTATGTGGAGCCTAAACCTTTCAAGAGTATCAGTGAAGAAAATGCGAGAATTGAGCTGCTAAAAATAAACTTGGATACGGTTATAATTAGAAATAAGAAAAAAATTATACTCTTAGAGTCCATGTTACAGGATCGAGTAAATACTTTTAACGACCCTAACGATGAAACAAACCTATACTATCAAAATTTAATAGCCACGCTAAAATCTGAACAGGAAAACTCCATAAGAAACCGTGAATCGCTGGTGTCTTCTTTAGAGCAAATAACCATTGCTACAGGTTTTGAGCGCAAACGACGTATCAAGCGGGCAGCCTACGATAATGATCAGGATAGGTATACACAAGACAAAAAAATGCTAAATAGCTTGAAGGAAAATGTCTCATTAAGAGAAACTCCATTAGCCATTGAAGCTATCGACTTTGGTCGAGAACGAAACAGCAATATTCAAATTCTTAAAAATATACAGTATACGGAAAGTGGCTATTATCTAGTTCTTGCGGTACACAGTGATGTAAGTAAACGAGATGAATTTTTAGTACAGGTAATTTCATCAGGATATAAAGAAGTCGACTTCTTCTATGATGTAAACACTAGTGAATATTATATCTACTCCAAAAAATTCAATGCTATCGACGATGCTGAACGTGCATTAAGAACAAAATTAGACAAACTGTATAATCAAAATATAACCATATTTAAAATCGAAAATTAGCATGACATAAGAAGTAATATACAGCCCCCCCGGCCTCCTAAATATTGATTTAGGAGATATTAAACTAAAACTAGTCGTCATGAACAAACCTACTATTAAAAGAGTCCCCACACTTCTTATAGTCCTATTTTTCGGTATACAGTGCTATGCCCAAAATTTCGTCCCATTTACGCCTAGATTCAATCAGGATCTTAAGGGGGATATCGTTCTGATAGGAAATAACATTTTGGGGCCTGACAATAACCCTTTCAATGACAATACAGCCTATAATCACAATGTAGATATGCAATATATCGACATTGATGGGGATCCTACAACCTTTAGTTCATCTAGCGCCGATTTAGTAATACCCAATCCAAACTGTTACGAAATACGGCATGCTAGCTTGTATTGGGGAGCAGTAACCAAAGGCACTCAACCTTTTACAAATGTGAAGTTTAAGGGGCCTACAGGGGCATATAATGATATAACGGGGACCGTAATATTTGATGCAGGCAGCACTTCTGTAGACGGCGGAGATAGTTTTCCTTATGCTTGTTATGCCGATGTTACTTCAATTGTAACAAATCTAACAGACAATTTGGGAACATACACGCTGGCAAATGTATCGAGTGCTTTGGGTGAAACTGGTACTTTTGACCCGCCTAATAATACAGGCCATTCTGCTGGTTGGTCTCTTTTTGTGGTGTACGAAGACCCGACACTTCCAGGAAAGTCCATCACCAGTTTTGATGGTTTTAGTGCCATTAGTGTTCCTGGAAATAATCCAAACTTAGATGTTCCTGTTTCTGGATTCAGGACAGTTCCTGCACCCGCCCCAGTACGAGCAAATTTTGCATTCGCCACCTTAGAAGGAGATAAACCAATACTCGGCGATCGTTTAAGACTCAATGGGAATACGCTTTCCACGGTTGATAGACCCGCCACTAACTATTTCAACAGTTCGGTAACACAATTAAATGCAACACCTGTTAATAATAGAAACCCTAATAGCACCAATACCCTTGGATTTGATACAGGTGTGATGAGTGTTCCAAACCCAGGGAATACAGTTATTGCCAATGATGCTACTTCTGCTACCCTACGGTTCGAAACTAGTGGAGACACCTATTTTCAATACTTTCTTGCCTTTGCCGTAGAAATAATTGAACCAAAAATTGTACTCACCAAAATTGTTGAAGATGAGTTTGGTAATAACATTGGGGGGCAAATAGTCAACCTTGGTCAGGAATTAAATTATGTCATAGGTTTTCAAAATACTGGAAACGATAATGCCACTAATTTTACCATACGAGATATATTACCTATCAATATTATTTTTAACTTCCCTGGAGATTTAGTGCTACCACCAGGCGTAACTGTAGCTAGTTATAATGCAACCACACGAGAAATAGTTTTTGCTATTGAAGATTATTTAGTTGAGGAAAATGACCCCGTCAGCGAAATCCGAATTGAGGTTCAGGTTGTGGAAACCTGTCAGCAATTAGCGGTTGCCTGTTCAGACATTATTAGTAACCAAGCATTTGCTACGTACCAAGGAACTCTTAATCCTACTTTTATTATTACCGATGACCCCAGTATCAGTACTAACACGGGATGTCTTATTACACCACAGGCTACCAATTTTTTAGCTGATCTTGATGATTGCGTATTTACCCAAAATGAGATTCTTTGTGGTGAAAGTATTGAATTGACAGCTGCCGATGGTTACGTTTCTTACTCTTGGTCTACAAGTCCAACTGGAACTCCAGTAATAGGTACAACACAAACGATAACAGTTACCCAAACAGGAATTTATTATTCTTTCAACACGGCCGCTTCTCCTTGCCGATCCATCGTTCAAGAATATGATGTAACTCTTTATGGCGGTAGTATTACAAATCCAGTAATACCTTTTGCAGATGAAGTTGTTACCTGCCCGAATGATGGTAAGTTATTACCCAATATATTTTTATGCGGCGAAAACGATTTCAGAGAGATAACAGTAAACATTGCCGGGGCAGTTACCATTATTTGGGAAATTTTAGATGAAGCTAGTTGTCCTCCTGTGGGAAATACCGATTGTGCGAATGAAAACACTACCTGTACTTGGAATCAAGTAGGTACTGGTACCGATTACACAGCCAACACAGCAGGTCAATATAGGTTAACCATAAATTATGATGGTGGATGTTTCAACCAATTTTATTTCAATGTATATCAAAACCTACTCGATCCAACTGTTACGGCAACTGATATTATATGTACCACGCCTGGATCAATCACGGTGAACAATGTTCCTAGCAATTATGAATTTAGTCTTGACGGTATAACCTATCAAAGCAGTAATGTTTTTTCAATTACCACAGCTGGTTTATATACAATTTACATACGGCAAGTTGGCGTTCCGCCAAATGCTTGTGTGTTTACTGTTCCAGATGTCTTGGTGAGAGAGCGCGACTTTACGGTTTCATCCATTATTGAACAACCGCTTTGTAATGGAGACAAGGGTAGTATCTATTTGGCCGCTAATGATGCAGAACCACAGTATTTCTTTTATCTCTATTCTGGCGGGGTTTTAGTGAATAGTGTAGGTCCCATTGTTGAGAATAACTATAGTTTCGAAAACCTGAATCCTGGTACCTATGAGGCAGTTGTAGAAACTGAAGATGGATGTACTCATTCAGAAAACATCACACTTATTGAGCCTGACTTACTCACAGCCACCTCAGCTATCACGATTCCATTAACCTGTACCGATGGGGAAATTACTGTATATCCGTTAGGAGGCACACCGCCTTATTTTTATTTCGTTAATAGTACGACTGTTTTTCAAACGGTTCCAGAAATTGTAGTTACTATACCCGGAGTCTATAATATAACAGTTGTTGATTCTAATAACTGTAGTGCTGAAACAACGATTACCATTGAAGGAATTCCTCCACCTGAATTTAATATTGTAACCGAAGATATTTTATGTGCTGACGCTGGCGATACGGGAGTCATTACCATTGATGTAACCAACCCCAATGGAAATAGCCTACTGTATAGTATTGACGGAGGGGCTACCTTCACTAGCTCAAATGTGTTTACAGGACTTGCAGCTGGTATTTATAATGTCGTAGTAGAATATACCTTTGGTCCTTCTGTATGTTTAACACAACCACAAACTGTTGCCATTAATACTACTACTGCTATTTCTGGAGTTGCCGAATTAACGGCACCATATACCTGTACATCCAATGGTACTATTACCGTTACAAATGTGACGGGTGGTACTCCCCCCTATATGTATAGTATTGACGGTATAACGTTTCAATCAAGTCCTGTTTTTTCTGGCTTAACGGCAGGTACTTACACAGTTACTATTATGGATGCCAATGATTGTACTTTTATCACCAATGAAATTACAATACCGCCATTAGATCCACCTACAGATCTAATGTTTAGCAATTCTTCAATTACTTGTCCCACCAATCTTGTTACGGTAACTATAACCGGAACAACGGGAGGTGTTGCCCCATTAGAATATCAAATTATTGCACCGGCAACAGCGGTTACCCCCTATCAAACGTCAACTATTTTTTCTGGATTAGCACCAGATGTCTATACGTTCCAAGTGAAGGACGCCAATGACTGTACTTATAGCGAATCCTATGCAATAGAACCATTACCAACAATCAACATTTTTGGAGAAACTATTAATGATGTTAGTTGTGTTGGTGCAGCAGATGGAACCGTTCAATTTACTGTTTCAGGGACAACATCTTTTGAATATCAGATCAACGGGAGTCCTCCTATACCAGGAGTCTCTCCAGTTGTTTTAACGGGACTAACTGCTGGCAGTTATACTATAGTAGTGACAGATCTAATTACAAACTGTGAGGCTACTGCTACTGCCGTAGTGGATGAGCCGACAAACCCTTTAGCAATCTCAGTAGATATATCTCCAATTACCTGTATTGCAAGTGGTAGTGTTATTATTAATGCTTCAGGTGGCTGGGGAGGGTATAGCTATACCCTTACACTACCAGATACAACAATCTTACCTGCACAATCAAGTAATACATTTATAAACTTAACTCAATCTGGAAGCTATTCAATTTCTGTAGAAGACGCTAATGGTTGTGTGATTACTGATACATTTACGCTCACGATTCCTAATCCGCCTGTTGCAACTATTAGTACAACATCAGATATTTGCTATGACACCGGTAATAATGCAACGATAATTGTCGATGTCACTTCTGGTGAAGCACCCTTTGAATTCAGTATTAATGGAGGCCCTTTTCAGTCGAGTAATGTATTTTCAAACTTAGGGCCAGGCAGTTACATCATTACGGTGAGAGACGCTTTTGGTTGTGAAACTGTATTGCCTGCAGTAATTATTGCCCCACAATTATTGGTCGATGCGGTTGTAACAGGTGGCATAGATTGTACTGCTTCACCAGATGCAGAAATAACTGGAACTATTGTAGGAGGTACAGCACCCTATAGCCATGCTGTTTCTTTTAATGGTGGAGCTTTTACCCCATTGGGCGCAACAGGTTCACCATTTACTTACACTACTGCAGTAGCTGGAACCTATCAATTTGAAATAACCGATGCCAATAGCTGTATTGCTACCTCGCCTATAATCACTATTAATCCCCTTTCACCACCACTGTTGGATCTTATTACTATAGCCCAACCTATTTTATGTAACGGTGATCAAAATGGAGCTATTGATATTACTTTTGACCCCACGGTAGGTACGCCTCCATTTGTAATTAATGTTAATAACGATACCACTGGCACTAACTACGGAACCCAAACTACGGGATTGCCAGCTGGCGTATATACGGTAACTCTTACCGATGCCAATTCATGTTCAGATTCGGATACTATTGTTATAAGTGAACCAGATCCTATTATTGTAGACTTCTCTACGATCGATATTACCTGCGGACCTACTGGCACCACATTGGGAGCCATCATAATTAATAGTGTTATAGGAGGTGTGGCTCCCTACGATTATTTTGTAACAAGCTCTAATGGATATTCAAATTCCGCATTAAATGAAACGGGAACAGTTCCGGTTACTTTTGATGTAGTTGACTTTGGTCTATATGAAATCAATGTGATCGATTCCAATGGTTGTTCTGTACTCTTTCAAGATGTATTAATAGCCTCTCCCCCAGATGATCTAGATATTGATGTGTCGAGCACCGTCGATTGTACAACGGGTGGCCAAGCAGTTGTAACCGTAAGTTCATTATTAGGTAGCACTGGACCGTTTTGGTTTACTATTTATCAAGGACCTATTTCTGTGTATCCCAACCCTATTGGGTCTTGGATACCAGAAGATTTCCTTGGAAGTCAGTTTGCTACATTTAATGGCTTAACGCCAGGTATCACCTATACATTTATAGTGTATGATGAATCTACTAACTGTAGTTATTTTGAACCCGCCACAACGGCTATACCTACCAACTCAACACTAAGTCTGACGGCCGTTAGTTCAGATAATATTACCTGTACCGGTAGTGCAGATGGAGATGTTTCATTTACGGTAAATAGTATATATGCTGCGCCAGTAAACGTAAACTATGAAATTTTTGACTCCCTAACTTTAATAACAACGGGGATCTCAGGAACTGGCATAGTGCCAGCTGGAGGTGCATTGACCGTATCAGATTTGGGTCCGCTACCTTTCGGCAACTATTACGTATTGATAGAAGAAACTTCAGGCCCTAATGCCGGTTGCGGAGTGGTGACAGCACCATTTACCATTACTGAATCTATCATTTTACTAAGTTTAACGACTTCGGTGGACCAAAATGCAAATTGTAATGCAAATTCTGGAGTAATTAGTGCCATAGCACAAAATGGAACAGCACCCTATTTATACCAAATAACAACCACACCAGGGGCACCTGCTCCTACAGATCCTTCTTGGAATACTACAAGCACGTTCAATGTTGACGCTGGCAACTATTATGTTCACGTGATGGATGCCTATGAATGTATTATTACAAGTCCTGTTCAGGTAGTAGGTATGGATCCTGAACCCGTAATTGACGCCGTAACAACAAATCAATGCTCGACTTTGCAAGGTCAATTTGAGATAGACGTTACGTTAACAACTCCTGGAACACCTCCATATAGTGTTAGTATTGATGGCGGTGGTTTTCAGAGCCAAACCTTCCCATTTACGATATCAGATTTATCTTCGGGGACTCATACTATAGAAGTGAATGATGCCTATGGATGTGGAAATCTAGTAACAGTCGATATCGAATCCCCTTTAGGATTAACTTCTACTGTAACAACTTTGCCGAGTTGTGATGATGATGACGGGGAAATTACAGTCACGGCTACTGGAGGTACTGGTAACTATGCATATGCAATTAATCCTAATCCACCTTCCATAGTATTGACTGGAAATGTATTCTCTGGAGTTCCTTCGGGAACCTATATCGTAACGGTTACCGATACCGTTACGCTATGTACTGAAGACATTTCGGTTACCTTAGATAGTGCTATACCTGTTACTTTCAGTACCGAAGTAACCAATGTAAGTTGTCAAGGAGGTAGTGACGGTCAAATTACTGTTGAATTACTTCCCGGCAATGACAATCCAATTTATACTTACGAAATTATTGCCCCAATTATAGTAGCACCACAAACCAGTAATATTTTCATAGGATTGCCCGCGGCTACATATACTGTTCGAGTAACTTCAGGAAGAGGATGTATTGCCACTGCAGATGTACCCATTAATGAACCAGTACTATTAGAAGTGACAGGAAACGCGACGCCTTTTGCTTGTACGGCCAATAATACTACCACTACAGCTATAATAACTATTACCGAATTGGGAGGTACAGCCCCTTATTCCTACAGTATCGATGGGATTAACTATTTTAATACCAATGTGTTTGAAGTTCTTGACACAGGAGTAACTCAACTTATAACAATATATGCTCAAGATGCGAATATTTGTATCGCAACAAATACCGTGACTATAGATCCTTTACCCACCATTACCGCTGCTGCAGTTACTACTGTTACACCGATAGACTGTAACCAAACAGGATCTGTGTCCATAAACGTTATCGGTGGCTCAGGTAATTTTGAGTACCAACTGTTACCAGATGGTGTTCCACAAACTTCCAACATTTTTGATATACCAGGACCAGGCACCTACTATTATCAAGTAAATGATTTGGATACCGATTGCTATTTTTTAACCGATCCATTTATAGTCCCACCTTTTGATGAAATTGATGCCATATTAACTGTAACCGAACAAAACGACTGTTTTGGAGACACCAATGGCGAATTAGCACTAACCATTACTGGATATAGCGGCGCATATACATACCAATTATTGGATGGATCTGGTGCCCCCATTGGAGGCCCGGTAGCAGCTAATACATCAACCAATCCTCAGTTTATCACTGGATTACCTTCTGGTAATTATTCCGTAGAAATTGTGGAGATTGAAACACCTTTTTGTTCAACAACTTCAAACGTTGTAACCATTGGATCACCTTCCGAATTAGCATTAGAAATTTCCGAAACATCCAACGTAACCTGTGACAATAACCAAGGTGTAATTACAGCAATAGCAAATGGTGGGACGAGTCCTTATGAATATGAACTAACAGGAGATGCCACCGTTCCATATTCACCCAATAATGTATTTATAAACCTAAGTGCAGGAACTTATACCGTAAATACTAGAGACGCAAATGGATGTATTGAGACAGACACGATTACACTTATGGAGCCAGATCCAATTGTGGCTGATTTTGTTCCTAGCACAACCTTATTAACGTGCTTTAATGATCACGATGCATCAATAACTGCTCTTAATGTAACAGGAGGGCAAATAGGCAATTATAGTTATACGCTGAACACCATTTTACCTGTGCCTTCAAGCTCAGGGCCTCAGACTTCAAACATATTTGACGAATTAGGTGCCGGTGTCTATTCTGTAACTATTACCGATGGTTTTAATTGCATCTTTATTTCATTGCCCGTTACCATTAACGAGCCAGATCCAATCATTTCTAGTTTGGTTGTTGACACAACACCAACTTGTTTAATAGAAGCAGAACTTACGTTAAGTGCGGTAGGTGGAACAGGGACTTTTGAGTACAGTGATACAATAGATTTCACGGTGGTATTAGGAACATTTACAACGTCGATAACATTTCCTGTTCTTCCAGGCAATTATAATTATTATGTTAGAGATGTTAATGGATGTATTGCCAATGTTTCCAATGATATCACTGTAGACCCACTTCCAGAATTAGAAATAGAGCTACTTTCTATTAATCCGCAGATAAACTGTACCGGTGATAATACGGGAGTTATAGTTGCTACAGCAACTGGAGGACTTGGTGATTACGTCTATACTTTGCAAGATACATCAGGAAACACTATTCCTGCCGATCAAAACAGCCCTGGTGTATTTACAGGATTATTCGCAGGTAATTATGTAGTCCTTGTTGAAAGCGGTGATTGTTTAGCTACTTCAGACGTAATAACTATTACAGAGCCCGACACTGCGTTAGATGTTACTTTTGAGGTTACAAATGTGATTTGTAATGGTGAAGATAATGGTAGATTAGAAATAATAGCGAATGGAGGGTCTGGTATATTTCTATATGCTATTTCGCCTAACTTAGATCAGTTTTTTGAAACCAACATCTTCGAAAATCTTGCTCCTGGGGTTTACGACGTGATAGTTCAAGATGAACTCGGTTGTTTTATAACATTCAGTTTTGAAGTTGAAGAACCACCAGCTGTTTTAATTTCAATCGTTCCTGACTCTATTTTTCCTGAAATTTGTGAAGGAGATCAAAATGGCTTTTTTAGCATAGAAATTGTGGGAGGAACCCTGCCATACAGTGTAAGTTTAGATGATTATAATGGGCCTTATACCACAGGAGGACCAGACCAAACTACATTTGATTTTGACAATTTAAGTGGTGGAAATCATATTGTTTACGTTCGTGATAGTGCAGGATGTGAGTCTGAATGGAACATTGCCTTTCCTGAATCCGTATTTATAGAACCAATTGCCGATGTGGAAATCTTATGTGTTGACAATGTATCAATTAATTCAGTTACCGTAACTGTAGATGAGACCCTTGTTGACACTTCGCAATTGGACTATTCATTAAACGATGGTCCTTACCAATCCAGCAATGTGTTTACCAACTTACCTCCAAGTATAGATAATTATATCATCGTAAGACACACAAATGGTTGTATTAGGATTACGGAGTTTTTTGATATTGAAGCATTTACTCCTGTTGGGCTCACCCTAGTCGAAGGTGATATAAATGAAATCATAGCCTTTCCATCCGGCGGTGCGGGAGATTATGTTTACACTTTCAATGGTGTTGATTTTGGCACCACAAGTATATTTACAATCACCGAATCTGGCACCTTTGAAGTCATAGTAACTGATAGTACCGGTTGTATGGCTGTTGCCATAATTCAAAAAGATTTTATCGATATATGTATTCCCAATTATTTTACACCCAACGGTGATGGCGTTCAAGATGGCTGGACCATAGGATGCGCGCCAAATTACCCAAATCTTGTATTTTCCATTTATGATCGCTATGGCCGTAAAGTTATCACCTTAAACGCCGGTGAGAAATGGGATGGAACTTACAATAACACTGAGTTGCCTTCTGGAGATTATTGGTTTATTGTTGAAACCGACAGAAGCGGCGAAATACGTGATTTTGTAGGCCATTTTACGCTGTACAGATAATAAAGCCCCTATGAACTTAATCGTCACCCTAAACTTAGTCCTATGAAAAAAATATTACGATACCTACTCATAATACTAGTAGCCCAGAGCTACGGTCAAGAACTTAACTTGCCTGTGTTTACACAATATTTGGCAGATAATGATTTTGTTATATCTCCCACTTTTGCTGGAATTGGCGATAATTTCAGAGTTAGAGCCAATGGATTAACACAATGGGTGGGGATAAAGAATGCGCCACAAAATCTGGCGGCGTATGCAGATATTAGATTGGGAAATCGCTCTGGTGCTGGATTATCTGCCTATGGTGATAGAAATGGGAATACGCGCCAACAAGGGATAAAATTTTCTTTTGCGCATCACCTAATTTTAGATTATCAGACAAAGCAGTATTTATCCTTTGGTTTGTCTTATAACATCAATAGTTTTAGGATTGCTATTGAAGATTTTAATACAACCTATGAGAACCCAAACATTGATCCATTTGTTACTGATGATCGCTCGGTAACAAATCACAACTTCGACGTAGGTGCCCTTTATAGAATTAATGATTTTTGGTTTAGCGCCAATGCAAATAATATTTTGCAAAAGGATATAGATCCTTTTACGGACGGAGAACCGCAATCACTTCTCAACCTTCAATTATATTCAGGTTACACTATAAAGAGTTCCAACCATTCTGAAATTGAACCCTCTGCTTATTTCCAGCTATTTGCAAGTGATGGAAGATCAAGTACTGATATAAATTTTAAGTATAGAAAATACAATGGAAATGATGATTTCTATTGGGTAGGAGGTTCCGTTCGTTTTTTGAATGACCAGATCATGACGCCTTTAAATATTGGCCCCATGGCAGGTCTTAAAAAATCTGTATTCTATATCTCATATGCTTACCAAATAACGCTGAACGATTTAACAGGGTATAATAGCGGTACACACGCAGTTACTATTGGATTTGATCTACTGCAAGCATTGAGTGACTGTCCTTGTACAAAAGGAAAATATAGAAAAGGGAACAAACTCTATCAATAAATTAAGGTCGCATTGATTCAGAAATGGGTCAAATTAAGGGGCGGTTCTGTCGCATCTGTATATATTTAAAATAATTCACACCTAAGGAGAAAAATATATGTTCTGATATTCAGACATTTACATTTTTTAAATTTGTTGAAAAAGTCCAAAATTCGCCCTAATTATAGCAGATGCGGCAGAACCAAACTAAGATTCCATTCCAACAAGGCGTTTAAAATGTTGAATTCGAAAATGCATCGATTAATTTATATTTAGACATTATCTTTTATTCCACTTGCGCACAAATAAAATGCTGGTTGGACAAACGGATTTAAACTCAATTTTGCTTCTATTAATTTAGAATCTAATGCCGCAGTACCAAATGAGCCTAATCCCATTGAATTACAAACCAAATTAAAAGTTTGGCCTAAGTGTCCAATATCCATGGCGATCACTCTATATGCATGTGAATTTTCATATTTCCACATATTTCTCTTCAAAAGCGAAGTAATTATAAAAAGTGCCGACGCATTCTCTACCCACTTTTGATTTGAACAGATATTCACCCCCCATTTCCTGAGGTCCTTTTTTTCTATTAACCCAAGACTATGGCTCCTTACATTATAGTGATAAACCCCTCTAGCATAACCAGTTACATTATTAATAAGAACAAATACTTCGGCATGGTGTCTAGCTCCTCCAGAAGGGCTTGTTTTAAAAATAACATCTCCCAGTTTTCCGCCAATATACTCGTCTATTTTTCCAAAAGTATAATATAAAATATCCGAGAGCTGCTGTTCCTCTAAAGGTGCTTTTTTAAATGCTCGGCAAGTCCTTCGAGTCAATAAAACGCTATGAATCTCTCCCCTTAAGGTTTCGCTTGGAAGTACTAATTTTGAGTAGTTAATATCTGCTATTTCTAAGTATGGAGATGGTGGAGGTTTCTGAATAGATTTTAGATCCAATTTTTCATATACAAGTTCATTGTTAGCCTCAAAATTCACATAATTAGTCGATGCATGATAATATCTTGCTGGCAAACCCCATTCCCATTTGTCTATCTGATTTTCAAGTTCAATAATTTCGGAACTACTTTCAACTATTATCTGTCTTTCAATCAGAGAATTTATTAAATATTCAATTTGAGGGACCTGCGAAAATTTTGATAAGAATTCTTTATAATCTGTAAAATCCTTAAGAGAATCCAAAATGCCTATTACAGGAGAATTAATAATGGTCAATTTACCAGACAAATAATTTTCTCCAACAAACTGACCATCATTATAATAAAAAATTAATGTTGCGCTTCTTTTAATTTTTCTCATAATTAAGCACAACAAGTAGAGCCACTGTAAGTATAAGCAGCAACTTTTAATCCGGCCTCATTTTTACCTTCAACAATGAAAGTAATCTGGGCTGGCTTGGAATGATCATAAGACTCCAATCCCTTCTCAATAGCCCTGTACTGCTCTGGGCTTAAGTTAATTTTAACCTTTTGATCTTCAGCAAGTTCTTTTATCATTTTTGCAGATTCATCGATCATTTTTTGTTTGTCATTCATAATAGAAAAATATCTGTTAATGCCTACTCTTTTAGTTTTTCGGCCTCCACTCATAATATTCTGAAATAGTTGCAATGAATACAATCTAAATTATCATATAAATATTTGCTTCAAATTCTGAAAAAAAACCAAAGGGGGAGTTAAGAAAATCTAAACAGCGCTTAATTAATGGGAGAGTTTTACAGACTAAATATAGTGAAAATCAGATACTTATAAGTTAAAAATTTTAAAAATTTTTCTAAGCATACCTCGTGACCATGGTTCCCTAAATCAGATGAAATTCATAAATAACATAGAAATGAAGATTGTCAGTTGCTAATCGTCTTCACCTTTTATTTGGTGGAATGGGGCGTGGTTTAAACCCTGGGATATAGGTTCTGTCGCATCTGTGTTAACTAGTTTTTAGGGAACAAAACCATACAAATTACAAGAATATAGTTGTGGTATCTATATTACTTGAAGCGGTTTCCCTTATACGGGACAGTTTATTTAAAAAGTGTCGCAGAGATTACATTACAGTCTAGTATATGATACGAATATATATATCACCAAAACTCAATATTTCTCGAGGCCCTTTTGATAAGATGAGCCGTATTTTTCACTTTAAACTTTTCAATAAGATGTTTGCGATGAGAAATTGCAGTATGATTGCTAATAAAGAGCCTGTCCGCAATTTGCTTGGAAGAATACCCGTCGGCGACAAGTTGCAGTACTTCTTTTTCCCTTGGGGAAATGGTTTTCAATACCTTTTCGGACGAGTTTGCATCGTTATAATCTTCAGCAATCGAAAAATAACGTTCTATTTTCTCCTTGACAGTAATATCATAAAAATAGTTCACAACAAGAATTTGGCCCTCTAATTTATGAAGTAACATTTCATGTTTCAAGCAAATTTTTTCACCATTAGCGTTGATTATATTATATTTAAGAACGGACAAATTTTTTATAAGTGGAGGCAATAAAGCGGTAAGTATTTTATTTTTAACCGCAGATGATTCTTTTGAATCGACCAGAGAAAACCAAAAATCCCATCCTTCCTGCAATAACCTTTTGGTTCGTTTTCCAAGCATTCTTTGAAACCCATCATTGCAATACAAAAAGCACTTTCTTTTGATTAGATAAACGTTGACCATTACAATGTTTGAAACATCGCAGGCACTTGTAATTTCTAAAACCTTCAACAAGCAGCTATGCTCCTTATTCGTAAAAATTTTAGTATGATTCCTGGACGAAGTCATTTGTTTAATGGAATTAGATAAACGGGGCGAGGAGAGAAACAGCTTATTTTGAGGAAACTATTTATAACTAAGGATTTCCTTTCTCTAAAGATACCTCTTTTGACCTAGGAATCAATAGGGGTTTTACCTTGAATTGAAAGGGGTTTTAACCCCCTTCCTATGTCAGATAATTAGTATGTTGGCTTTTAATCTTCAGCAACCTTGGCCTTACATAATATTTTATAGGATCACCTCATAATGCGTCCTCCTTTTTGATATTCTTTACGAATGCCTTCTAAAATGGTAGCAAGGGGGATCGTTTTTTTCTGAATACTTAACACCCTTAAACAGGTATACTGAACGATATTCATGATCTCAGCTCCGGTTAGATCATACTTTTGTGCGAGCTGTACCAGATCCACATCTTGATGAAGTTTGACCTGGGACGGAAAGGATTTTTCCCAAAGTATTTGGCGTTCTGCAGCTTTAGGCAAAGGGAAATGCACAATGGATTGAAAGCGCCGTATAAAGGCTTGATCTATATTACTTTTCAGATTGGATGCAAGGATGACCAGTCCCTTATAGGTTTCAATTCTTTGCAGTAAATAAGAAACTTCCTGATTGGCGTATTTATCGTGTGCGTCTCTAACATTGGTGCGTTTGCCAAACAAGGCGTCTGCCTCATCAAAAAAGAGAATATTTTCGGTTTTTTCCGCTTGAGTGAGCAGGTTGGCAAGGTTTTTCTCGGTTTCCCCGATAAACTTTGAAACTACCATGGAAAGATCTATTTTGTACACGTCCTTGTCGGTATATTTTCCCAATAAAGTCGCCGTTAGAGTTTTACCAGTACCCGGAGGGCCATGAAATAACACGCGATAACCGGGCTTTAACTTTTTCTGCATTCCCCAATCGTTCAGCAAGGTATTTCCATAGGTGATCCAGGTTTGCAATTCCTCGATTTGCTGGTTGGTTTCCTCACTCAATACCAGATCATCCCATTCCATTTCGGTTTGAACTATCTGAGCCGGGAATTTCATGCTAAAACTGGGCTTATTTACTTTTCCCAGTGTAAAAAGTTCTACATAGTCCTGCGAAAGAATAATTTTTCCGCTCATTTTGGGTTCACCATCGGGTGCATCGTCCAACCAAAGAATACGATTAGTTTGAAAGAAATGATCGGGATTAAAAAACTGTTGTACGGCAAGTCTTTTTTCTATGTCATCTCCGGCGAGTAAAAAAAGAGCCGTTTGACCCGTTGGTAAAAAGCCCCTGAAGTTCTTACCGCGATTTCCACCAATTTGAGGAAAGTCTCCTGTTTTAGATAAATTGGACTGAATAATCCGGTCAAAAAAGTCCGGTTCAATATGGGGAGCCAGAGCAATCATGATAATAAAAGCCTCCTCAGCACTTAATTGGTTGTTGGCAACAATTGTACTCAAAGGGTCGGGGCTTCCGTTTAACGGCCATTCAAAATTTGGCACGTCAATGGTCATGTCTGTATTGGCAAACGAATTTTTCATACGCCTAACCATTAATTTTTCTAGCACGTCCAGAGCGGTTAAGAAGGATTCTATGGGAGTTGTGGTTTTCATTTAAACATCATCTTAATTAAGTTTTTGTTCTTTAATCCATTCTCTCCAATAATTTTCTTCGGCGTCTTTCATAATTTCTCTCCATTCCCTAATGTCCCCGGCATATCCGCAAATCCGCATGGCATCGGAACGATCGGCAATTTGATACAGCAGTGCGTTCGCAGCATAGTCTCTAGTCTCGTCGCTAAAGAATTTAAATATTTCAGGAATTGTCTTTTTTCCTTTTTCTATAATTTCCATAGCTTCAGGAGGTCCAAAAATTTTCATCTTTCTTCCTAGTGTTATAAATTCTGATTCTTCAGGTTGATACGACCCAAACTCAATATTTTTATTATTAATTTTTTCCATTAACATATTCAAATTATTTTTCACGTTTGACACAACTGCTACCCACTAATGAGAGTGGTATGGAACCGATAACCAACGTATTATTAAAAATGATTTTCAGCATCATTTAGATTCTTTAAACCCCATATCTTTAAATTGTTTTTCATAATATTCTCTCGCCGACATTCCGTCAATTTTTCCCCTTGTTTCCACCACGGTAAGGATTTTTTTCTCCAATTCGGCTTGGCTAATTTCATTTTTATCTCTTGATTTTACGAGGTTTTCAATTATTTTAGTGGTTGCTATACCTAGTTCCAATCCAACCCGTGCTTTGTTTATTAAGGCAAATACTTCTACCATCAAAGTATCCGTTGCGTAGTCTGCGGCACTTTTATATTTTCCTTCTTTTGCTTTTTTAGCGATCTGATTGTATTTTGAACAATTCGCGGCATTTTGCAATTCGTAAGCATAGCGCATCGCCGCCTGCTCATCAGAAAGTTCTTTTTGTATGTATATTTTTTTGGTATCGCCGCATATGGTATAAGAATTCTTTCCGGATACCTGACCAGCATATTTAAATCCTTGTTTTTTAATTACATCTGCCTCTAATTTTTTTACGATAGCAGATTTTCTTGCAATAGCAAACATTTTCGCCTCATCAAAGCCCTTTTTTTCAGGAGTCTTATTTGCTTCATCATTCTGTTTCTGAATGAACTTTCTTCGAAGATCGGAACCTCCCTGCTGCACCACATGGGTCAACTCATGGGCCAAAAGATGTTTGCCACGGCTGGAATCGGGATTGTATTTCCCCGAATTAAAATATACATCTTTACCATGGGTAAACGCCTGGGCTCCCAATTCCTTGTTCATCTGTACCGAATCTTGATCGGTATGGATATTTACCTCACTAAAGTCGGTTCCGAAAGACGTTTCCATTTCTGCCTGAGTACTTTTAGACAAATTCCTGCCATTTCCTGCCTTTCCTTTTATTTGCTGCGACAATCCTTTGCTCGTCGTTTGATTGGCCGTACCGCTTTTTGTCTGCACAGCTCCTTCCTCTTCCTCCCCCTCCATTTTGTTGACCATTCCCTCTTCTTCTTTTTCCCCTTCCATTTTATTGACCATTCCCTCTTCTTCTTCCCCTTCCATTTTGTTGACCATTCCTTCCTCCTCTTCGCCCTCCATTCTCTGGATTTCCGGTTTTTCCTGAATTAGCTTATCCTTCTCCATGCGTTGCTCCGCCGTGCCCAGTTTTTCATCTTCAAGCGGAGTAGCCAACGATTCTCTTTGGATGCTGCTTATCGCTTTATTCTGAATATTGGGTTTCGATGAATTATCGACCACCGCATCCGCCATGGTATCAGCTTCTTTTTCGTATTTATCACCCGGTTGGCCCACCGTGAGTTTTGCTTGTACGGGGGTTTCCGTGGTGGTATTAAAAAAAGGAGATTTATTTTCTTTCATAAAAAAAGGGGCCTCCTTCTTTTCCGATTCCTCATTATTATGAGGACTTTTATTCCGACGACTTCTGAAAATTGGTTTCATGTGTTTCGGTTTTAATTAAATTTTAATAAAAATTCTTTGGCTAAATTGCCATAATCAATAGCGCCATTGGCCCGTTTATTATATGTAAAAATATCGGTACCTTTTTCCTGGGCATTTGCCAGGGCAATATTCATTCGGATGCGTGTTTTAAAGACTTTTTCTTCCGAAAAATCGGCCTCCAATTCCTTTTTGACCTGTCGGTTCATTTTTTTTCGATCGTCGTATTTCGTCAATACGAAGCCCAACAGTTTCAATTTTTTGTTTAGTTTTTTCACCAGTTTGAAGTGTTTCAAAAAACTTCGAGCACCTTTTAAGGGCAAAAATTCGGCTTGCAGGGGTATGAGCACATAATTACTGGCAACCAGTGCATTGATGGTAAGCATGCTCATGGAAGGCGGGCAATCAATAAAGACATAATCGTATCCTTTTAGCGGTTTTAGCAGCTGCGACAGAATGTGTTCGCGACCATATACGCTGGCAAGTTCTAATTCGGAGTTGGCCAGATCCAATGACGAAGGAATCACGTCCATGCCGGAAGCAGTTACCACAACATCGGTTAACCTCGCTTGCTCTCCAAAAGCTTCCTTGTGCAGTACCTTATAAATGGAATTGCCCTCCTCCGCAGAAATTTTCAACGATTGCGTGAGATTGGCCTGCGGGTCGACATCTAACAATAGCACTTTCTTACCCAGATTCTTCAATCCAGCAGCAAGATTAATGGCGGTGGTTGTTTTACCTACGCCTCCTTTAAAATTGGCTATTGAAATTATTTCCATTATACTATATATTAACTCAACTTTTTATATTCCGTCTTTTTTATGCACCGAAGCTTTAGCGTAGGTGTATCGTATTTTAATTATCCTAAGCTACCATTGAAGTATTTCAAGGCTTTCTCCCAGACTTCACAACCCACTTTGCTTCCTAGATTACGCCCTTCCAGATCACCGGCAGTGAAATGAATCCCTCCATAAAGTCTTGAGATACCGGCTTGATCCGCCGCGTCCTTTAACAGCCTCCATTCCAATGTAATATCTTCACAAGGCGTGCAGTCGGGTTCTATTTTTGAGCCACCTTTGGGTACAGTGATCCACTCCCCGTAGCTGCCAATTCCGCAGAAACAAGACAATACTTCTTCGGCTGCCGCACTAAAAGTGCTGTGCCCCGAAACATATTCTGCAAAAGGTGGACTAGGGATGTAAGGCAGCCAGTTTTCACCTTCCAGTTCCTGTGTACCCTCACAAGGGCCTCCCCAGGCTTGGATGCTTTTTCCCCGGTACAGATCTTGAATGGCCGAAATAGGCCTTACATAATCATAAAATACTTTAGAATCCCAGGCCGCAATACCGGCATCGAGTAAAGCATTGCTTAGCAGAAAGAACATTTTGATATCATAAACATTTTTATGTCCGTGCTTTTTAGACAGATATCGCGCCATCCGGCACAATTGCTCGGGAGGGGACGCCCAGTTTTGGCTCTCATCTTTAATCGAATCCACAAACTTATCCTCATGCATGCCTGCCCAAAACTCGGCAATGATCTTCTGAACATCGGTCAGACCTTCACTATGTTTTAGAACTACATCCGCCTGTTTTTTAAACCCTGCTTTATTACATGCCACAGGTTTGGGGGGCCTAAACTGGCCACCCCAGGTCAAGGCAAAGGGTTTTACCAAACCCCAATGTGCAGTCAAAAAATGTTGCGGTTTGTGATCCTGTAATTGTGGTTGCCAATGTTCAGGATATTTTAAAGGTTGTGGAACTGGCGGATTGATAGGACAATAGCCCGAAAAATCTGAATAACTACCCTCATGTAGAGTAGCATGTGGATTGGATCCATCCCCCGCACGACATTCGAGCACCAATTTGGCCGACAAGTTCCCTATTCCAACGGGATTGTCCATTGATAGATTAGTGTCATCCGGATCATATCCGCAGTCGCACATAAAATCATGGAACATATTTTTATGCTCTGGTGGTAATTGGCACCAAAAAAGAGCGCGAGTTGTGGTATATGCGGCATGGCTGAATGCCATTTCCCAGTTTTCTGAAGTACATTCGTTATCCGGTTTTTGCAACCTATTTCCTGTCATTGTACTTACTTCGTCCCCTTCCTTGTTATATATGGTCCAAGCATCATACATTGCGGTATGTACAATAGCCAGAGCTCTGGCGGCAATGGTGGGGGCTAATCCCACGTAATGAATGGCGTCGCATGCTAGGCGATTCCATTGGTGGGCTTTGCTCGGTGTATAGTCTTTTGTTGTTCCCATGATTTAAATTTTTTGCAACTGATTTATTATTATTATTTGACCCCCAGCTATTCTGGTTGACGTGTCTTCTTCAATGAATAGTCCTTGTAATGAGACCCTCATTAATTGCCAAATAGTTAAATCAATACCTTAAAATCAATCTAAGGATAAGTCTTGCAGGGAAGTTTTCTTAGTTTATCACTAAGGTACTTATTTTTAACTATTTAGCATCGTTATTGCTCGTTCTATTTATCGATATTGCTACGATAACCAACATCTTTTTCGTTTTTATTATTTTATCTTCATACTGTCCTTTTTTCCTTAGCGGTTACCGGTCCAACGCATGCCTATTCGAAGCTGATTTGTTTCTAATTTCGAAACCAGCTATTTCAATACCACATTTATTTTTTTTTGTTCTTTCCATACTTTTGGTAAGTCTGTTATTCCACTGTTACAAATTTCAATGTAATTGAGATGTTTCATAGACAATAGATTTTCAGGGAGTTCAGTGATTTGAGTATCATTCAGACTAAGTTCTTCCAAATTTGGAAACTCATAAATCACCTCCGGCACTACTTTAAAGGGGTTACCCGAAAGCGAAAGTGTTTCCAAATGCTTAAAGACAGCGAATTCTTTGGGCAAAGAAGTTAAATTGTTATCGTCAATTCTTAAATCCTTTAATTTGGTAAGTTTGGTGATCCAGTCGGGTAACTCTTTGCTGAAAAGACCTGCGACATCCAAATCTTCGAGTAACGTTAGCTCGCCTAACCATGAGGGTACCCGCTCAAGTGGGTTATTACCTAGACTAAAGCCTTTTAGGAGTTGGCATTCACTCAGGCAATTCGGGATCGTTTTTAATTCATTTTCTTGAATATCGAGGTAAACCAATTGCTTTAATTGGCAGATAGCAGGGTGGATTTCTACAAGTTTATTTTCAGTTAAAGTAAGGCTATACAAATACTTAAGATTGCTGATCTTTTCAGGTAGAGTTTGAATCTCATTGTTCGTTACATCCAATATTCTAAGCTCCTTTTTCTGAAAAACAGCTTCAGGAATTGTCTTTAGTTTACAAGAATCAAACTGAAGTTCGTACAAACCGGGATTATGCCCGCCAAGTACAAATTCAGGAATGGGCAATTCAGATAAATCCACATTGCGGATATGGATAAAAGTTGAATCCCCTTCGGTTTGTCTTCTTAATTCTTCTATTATATCATCCATTTTCATTTATTATCAATTTCCGTTTTAATTTTAATATATTCTGTTCTCAATTTTTCCCATGCCGTCGGAGCAGTCTTTTTGAACATTCTGATGTCCCTTCTACTTCTAAAATCATCCCAATTATAGCTTTTAGGGGGTGTTTGATCTTTTCGTCCAGTTATATACCCCTTTATTTGTCCAATAAGGGTGGCTAACTTCCCAGCTACCATGGCGGCTGGATCTCCCTTAGGCACGACTCCATGGCTATCAATTTTCTTAGTGTGAGCCAAGTCTAAACTTTTAAATTCATCCAAATCCATAGCAGGATCAATAGCGGTTCCACCTGCAACGGCTTCCCAATTATCGCTCATGGCGGCTTTTCTTTTTATGGTCAAATAAATTTTATCAGGATAGTCAGATTTATTTCCTATGACCGCCTTATTCTTATCTTTAATATCTTCTGCAGATAAGTACTTTACATTTACCTCATAGTGATATATATAGTTGTCTTTTAGGGATTTTTTAGCAAAATTACTTCCTGCGCCACGTTGTGTCCCATGCTCAAATTTAGCCAGTGCTGAATTTACTGCGGTATTTGCAATTACAATATTCCATAGGGTGTAAGGACCATGTAGCAAATGTGAAAGCAAATGTACGTGACTCCAATCACGGCTTTTAGTGTCTTTAGCGGTCTGACTTGGCGCTTCATGCGCAGCTTTTTTCAGAGCCTCTCCCTTGGGTGATAAGCCGCTTGTGCTGTCCTGTCCTTGAGTATTCCCCGGAATCTTGGTCAATGGACTGGCCGTAATCGTTTTTGACTTGCCATTAGCCATGGCAAAGGTGACTTTAGTTGGTGGAAGGTCACCGCCTGCATCAAACAGGCCGCCATCTTTCAGTTTCTCTGCAATCTCCGCCAAAGTTGTATCCACATCGGACGAAATATCTGCTGGGTTTTTACCTTTTTCTTCTTCTTTGGCGAACAGATCAAATTTGGCAATGAGTTGGTTACTTAGAATCAGTGCCGCATCCAGTAGTGCCGCCTGACCGTCTTTAAGCTTAGGTTTTGCTTTTTTCCTTTTTGCAATATGGTCCTTCAATTCAAAAGGAGTTTCGCTAGCTACCATAGTGCCAAGCTTTTTCCCTTTCTTTTTAAAGAATATTTTATGCTCTTCTCCATTTTTGGCTTTGAACTTCTTCTTCTTTTTCAACCATTTAAATAATCCTGTAATCGCCCCTTTTACTTTTGCTTTCCCCGATTTAAACAGTTTTTTCCCTTTCTTCACAATCCAATTGATCACCTTACCAATGGCCTTTTGTATGGGTTTCGATATTGTTTTAATGAGTTTTTTTACTTTCGTTACGATACCACCCAAGCCGAAAATATTTGCTAAAAAGGCGATGACCAACGTCATTCCTTTGGCCAATATTTTTTCGATGAAAGTGGTGGCTCCATCAAATTGACCCAAAGCTACTTTTACGATCGAATTAAGGATTCCGGTTGCCACATTCCTAATGGTCTCCCACCAATCTATAAAGAACTTGATCACCCGGTAAACTCCCAGTACCAACTGAAAAATGGCTCCCGCAGGATTCAGCATGGACACCAATTTAATAATGGCCTGTTTTACAATTTCTCCGGAAACTAATGCGGCTATTTTACCAAAGAGCATGGTTTTCAGGTCTCCTATGGAGGTTTTTACCTTTTCCCACAGGGCAATGGGACCTTTGGTTACTAAGGCCTTGACCAAACCAGCCCCTTTCTCCATATATCCAATGATCTTTTCACCCTTGGGTCCCAGCCGTTTTACCACCTGCATTCTAATATTTTGGTAGGTAGCCCCAGTCAATTGTGCAACAAACTGAAATAAATTCGGTAGGTCAAATTTTTTCGGGATCTCGACGCCCATTTCAGCGGCTTTGCCAAACAACCATCCAAACAGCGCATTTTTAAAATGAACTTTAAAGTTATTTTTGAAATTGGAAAACCCTTTTTTGAGAGCCTTTATAAACCCGGAAAGGATGAGCTTCGGATTATCGACAGCCCGTTTGAATGCTGCTTTGTTCTTCTTAATAGTCGCCAATAATTCGTGTGCCCCCACCAAACGCATGAATCCTTCAAAACGGAGTTCCTTTACCTTTTCGTTAACCACTCCAGTAAAGGCTATAATTTTACCTATTATTTTCCCGAAGTATTTTTTAAAGACCTTGACGTTACCATCAATTCCCTTCCATATGGACATTTCGTCCCACATCAATTTCAGACGTTTGGAAATATCGTCGAAATTTATGCCAAATTTGGCCATCTTTTTCTCAACCCAGACTCCGGCTTCCGTCAGGCTCTTAGCTTCTTTCAATTCATTAAAAAGAATTTTTCCAATAACAGGAGTCAGATCCATAAAGCCTTCAATAAGATTAACTCCCGTTCTGGCAACCGACGCGCCCGTGATGAGGTTTTTGCCCAGAATCACATTTAGAAGCGTATAGCCCGGTATAGCCCTCTCGGCAGCCCAATTGAGGCCGCTTTCTATCTTTTTTTGCAACCAGCTTTTTCGCTGAATTACGGGCTCATTAGTGGTTGACAGATTTTCAGGTTTCGTGCGTACGGCTCCTCCCTGTTGCACCGTATGCGTCAACTCATGGGCTAACAAATGTTTGCCCGAATTGGAGTTCGTATCATACTTCCCTTCGTTAAAATAAATATCACTGCCATGGGTAAAAGCCTGGGCATTTAATTCCTGATTCATTTGGACAGATTCACTATTGGTATGAACCCGCACATTACTAAAATCGGCCCCAAAAGCAGATCCCATGGAGCTCTCGGTATCTGGTGACAATGAACTGCCGCCACCTTTGCTTGTGTTCAAACGGCTTTGCAGATCAGGGCCAGGTTCTTCCGGAGCATCCGTGGATTTTGTTTGAATATCCGTTTGAGCTTCGGAAAGCCCCTCTTCCCCTTTTTTCTGAAGATTTTCCTCGTTTTCGTCTGTGGCCCTTGAAATCATCCCAGATCCGCATGTTGAACATTTTGTTTGAATTGCGGGGTTCTTTCTAAGTTGGGTCTGGACATCTGCTTCGGGCTGCTCACCATTACTTTCAAAAATGGGCTTGCGTTGTAGGTCCGGCTCATTTTGAAAACCCTCAACGTCCTCCTTTTTCTGAAGCTCTTCTTCCTCCTGACAGCCCTTGCATTTGGTTTGGATGGCAGCATTTCCCTGATAGCCCATTGGATTATTTATAGGCGTTTTGCCTGAAGATAAACGCCCTACAACAGTATCCGCCATGGAATCGGCCTCTACCTCGTATTTGTCATTGGGTTTGCCAATGGTCAGTTTAGCCTGTACGGGGGGAGTGTTGAAAAATGATTGAGTATGTTCGCCGGATTCTGAAAAAAAACTGCCTCCCTCTCCTTTGGAAAAGAAAGGTGTCCGTGTCGATTGTACTTGATACGGAGTGCTTGAGCTTGTATTTTTAGTATCGGTTTTCAGTTTTTATTTTTTAATTCAATGAATTTCTTCAACGTGTCTTATGGTTTCTGGATCTAAAATTTCCCTTCTCATTGCGTGTGGAATAGGACTTAGGATCAATCTTCTTATTCCGTTCCACCAAGGCGATACCAATCCGTCATGTATATGCATTGGCATGGGTTTCCATAGCTCATGGCTATCACCAAATGATAAACTCATAAACTCTAAAGGAGGGTCATGATGAACAGTCCAAGGCCGACCAGAATTGTCCAATGGCCAACGAACCGACCTCCCTCGCATTCGTAATTCTCTAAATCCACCTGCTGCATTTCTCATATGCATTCTCATATTATTTATTCTTCTCATTTCTTCGGCAAAAGCTGGGCTCCAGTCTGCGGGATCCGTGAAGTGTCGTAGGTATTGTAAATACATTTGATTCCCTCCCGGAATGCGGGTTAATCGGTCCTGGCTTCTTAGACTTCTTCCAAGTGCTATTTCGCTGGGCAACGATCCTGTATATTCAGCAAAAGATTCCCGTCCGCGGAAATGATCAATGAAATCTATGTGGGTCTCTAAATAATCCAGTGGACACACAATAGATCCTAATCGACAGCCGCTCAATGAAGGAGGCAGTCGTCTTGGATGTAGACCAGCTCCACGTCCTGTGGCTCTTTGTCGCCTCGTGCCAGCCTCTCTACCCTCTCGTTGATATCTTCTAATTCCAGATCGCAAGCTGCCTGTTCTATGTAATCGTTCAATCTCTGCTCGAGATGCTCTAATCACCTCTCTCGAGCCTATGCGATATGTTGTCGCTCCGTCCCCAAATGCTGGCACCATAGCGGCTGCGGAAATAAGGGCATCTCCCCAATCTCCTTCGGCCGCATATAACAGCGCATCTGCGCCATCCGCCACCAAACCAATACCAGGTAATAATCCTAATACCATTAGCGTATCATGAATTGTTTGCAGTAGGGGATCCCTAATATCCGGCTCGAGCGTGATCATAACATTGTTCATGGGACCTTCACTTCCATTACGAATTCTGAAATAAAGATTTCTGGTCCCCCAAATCGTTGGATCGTATTCATTTCGTAATGGCTGTCCTACATTTCCAGCAACGATGTTCGGGTTACGTTCCGGGTCGGGTCCCAGATCACAAGCAGCCCCTTGAGCGAAACTACGAGGACATTCAATAGTTGTTAAGCTCCAGTCTCCATGCCCTTGCGTAGTATTACTACCCGTTACTGTTATGTTAACACTTCGGCCTATGATATGAAACAAGGGTGAAAACGAACAAGAATCAGTGGGCCGAATTATTTGTCCCAAAGGAATTGTTAAGCTTCTATCCACCATTATTAAATCACCGGAGCAGGATGGAGGAGACCCCGAAGTTAGTCCAGGGGATTCTTCTTCCTCTTGGTTTTCTTCTGTATGGGATGTGCTTGATGTAACTACTTGGTTTATTTGTAGGAAGGCAGTTCCTCCGGTATTTGTAACCATTGGCTGCCCATTCTGCCTAATACTCACATAAACAAGATAAGAACCAGATTCATTTGCACTTATCCTTACGGTAGGCTCTCTTGTAACCCTACTGTAAACTAATCTTTCGGTAGGATTTTTTAATACCATCCAATAGAACGAAAGATTATCGGGCAATTGAGGAGGGGTAAAACCAATATTAAATATCTGATCAGTTCCACGCACAATAGGGCCATCTCCCATGGTATACAAGTTAATCCGTTGGCCTTCTTCATTTTCACTACCTAAGGAGTTAACAATAGTCGACAAATGATCTCTAAAACACTGAATCTCTGATTTATTTATACTGTTTTTTTGTTGAATTGTATGTGTCAGCTCATGCGCCAATAAATGGTTACCTGAATTCGAGTTGGTGTCATACTTCCCTTCGTTAAAATAAATATCATTGCCATGGGTAAAAGCCTGGGCACCCAATTCTTGGTTCATTTGCATAGATTCGCTTCCGGTATGGACCCGCACATTACTAAAATCCGCACCAAAGGCTGAGCCCATGGAACTTTGGGTGTCGGGGGATAAAGAATTTCCTCCTCCTTTGCTCGAACTTAGACGGCTTTGCAAATCGGAACTAGGTTCCTGGGGAACATCCATGGATTTTGTTTGTATCCCTGTTTCCGTTTCCGAAAGTTCCTCCTCTTCTTTTTTCTGAAGTGTTTCTTCCTGCTCACAGGTGGAACATTTGGCTTGAATTACTGGCGGATTTATGGGCTTGGTTTGAACGTCTGCCTTGGGTGGTTCGCTATTACTTTCAAAGATGGGTTTCAGCTGAATTTCGCCGTCATGCTGCCTGGTATCCATGTTTTCTTTTTTCTGAAGGGTTTCTTCCTCTGCGCAGTCGTTGCATTTGGTTTGGACGGCAGCATTTCCATGATAGCCTATATTTTGATGTATGGGTTCATTACTCCCAGAGAGACTTTGTACTACGGTATCGGCCATGTTATCCGCCTCTACTTCGTATTTGTCATTGGGCTGACCAATGGTCAATTTGGCCTGAATGGCTGGTGCCTTGAAGAATGCTTTTGGCGACTGATTAGATTCTGAAAAAAAACTGCGCTGCCCTTCTTTAGTAAAGAAAGGTTGCCGCTTTGCTTGGATATGATTTTTGGCGGTAGTTCTTGTTTTTGTTTCAGTTGATCTCAATTTTCTTGCTTTTTATGTTTAGCGATAATTGTTAATCGCATATACTTAAATGGAGAGGTTAAAATTTAAACTTAAATTCTCCTACTTTCGGAAATCATGTTCGTTTGAATCTTATGAATAAAAAACGGTTCATTGATTTTGTTTCGTTGCTAAATTTCATAGTTTATATATTAGGCGTTTGATTAACGTTGAACATAAAATCCTTCCAATATCTACTAATAAAACTGAATTGATTACTCGTACCCCATTGAGCCATTAACTCACTTTGAATAGCTGCGACATTAAGTTGCGCATATTCTGTTAGCGCCTGTGAAATGGGCCAGTAGGACCAATGCCATCGCTCTTCCATATAGCCCAATCCCATGAATGATGAAGTTGGTGTATATGATTGAATAAAGCCATATTGCACTGCATTGTTGATCATCCAGCTGTACTCGTCTGCAAATTGATTACCTCTTTCAAAATCTACCGGTTCCGTAGAAAAAACATCGACGTCGGTACCCCAGTGATGCCTGGAGATTCCCGGAGCTGATGAGGCCTGAAGAATTTCTTGTTGCTTTTCATCTGCAGTCAATGACCGAGTAGATGCCGGCATTACTGGTAAGGTAGTACCTGCCAGTGCGGGAACTCCCCAACATGCTCTATGCCGAGGTATTGAAGTGTTCCATTGAATTTCAGTTGGTAACAATAAAGCACCACATACACTTCTGGCGTGTGGGGAGATACGATCGAACGGGCTATTTCTGGTAAAATCAAATTTCTGTTGCCAGATTCTACTCTGACGCTGAAAGTTACGATGGCGCTGAGACCATGGACTTGTAGGCATGGTAACTCCGCTGGCAGAACGCATTGCAGAAAGCATGCATTGTTTTTGCCTATCCACTTCAATGCCAACCGCGCCAGGGGGGTTATGCCGTCCAATAATCCAATCTATCATATCATTTGTTGACATTGCAGAAATCACCGATACCCAATGATTTTTTTGAGCAGTAAGAGTTGACAAATCTGCATAGGTGAGGCAGCCATTTGGCAAATTCGTAGGAGGGTTTTGACGTGGTAATGGTGTCGGCATGGTCTCCAGCTGTTTCATAACGCCATTGATAGCGCGAAGAAAACGACCCAAAAAGTCCCAAATTGAAGCTAAGGAAAGGGTACTGTTTTCCTGGTCATTCTGTGCCACCAAAGAAGGATCTACAGTATTAATGCTAGGAGAATGACCTTCTTCAACATCCATCTGAATAAAGGGGAGGCTTGACGTAGGGCTTTTAAGTTTTCTTCGAATAGGTGCAGGCGAGGGTTCAGTATTCTGAGAATTAGTTCCTGGCCCACTTGGGATATTAGCCGCAGGGCATGAGCCAACACCCATTCCGCTTAATGCCTCTTGTCCCATTGCTTCTTGAATGGTATTTGTAGAACGACTCTTTTGTGCTTCAATATTGACATACCTTCCACCACTTAAAGATACAGAGAGTGAACCGTCCTGAGGTGGGTTTTCTATCTGCAATACCACATTTCTGCCTGCTCTATAAGCATTTACAAAATCGGGAATACTAGTTACCAGAATAAAATCATCCACGTCTCTACCTGTTTGAATATGTGGATTTGATGGAGTAGTAGGAACCCCGCTTCCTGCATTTTGATTAATTTGAGTAAAGGCCGTGTTAAGTCTCGATGGGTCTGTCTCGGTTGCAGAAGCCTCTCCTCTTCCTGGTCGATATGAATTAATTGTTAAATCTCTTCGGCTGTTTCTGGCTGTCGCTTGATCCCTATTGTTGTGAAATGCCATAACAGGCAATGATCCGGTGACTCCGGTTCCCGCGATCGCTTGATTGGCATCGACAGATTGTCCTCTGCATTGTCTAATTTTCGGATTTAAATCATTGTCTCTATATTGTTTTACTGCTCCAATAGCCGCAGTTTTTACGGGACTTGTTCGACACCGTGTATTCCTTCTATTCCAATCATCCCATTTGGTATTTATTCCGGCATCCGAAAAAATGCGATTTGGGTCTGCGTTACATGAAATACCTGTATGACCAGGTACATCTATCCTAATCATACGCCGTCCGGGATTGTCAATAAAAGTAAGATTAACGCATGAACTCCGATGTAGGTTTTGAGCCACAGATAAGGCGTTGGCTTCATCGCCATGCAAATGAACAAGGCAGGCCTGAGCGTTTGGACGCACCGGGGATTCTAATGTAACAGGAGGGTTGCTACGCTGTATTTTTTTTGAAACACTTCCCCCCTGCTGCACCGTATGCGTCAACTCATGAGCCAATAAATGCTTTCCTGAGTTCGAGTTCGTATCATACTTCCCTTCGTTAAAATAAATATCATTGCCATGGGTAAAAGCCTGGGCACCCAATTCCTGATTCATCTGTACGGCTTCGCTACCCGTGTGTATCTTTACATTACTAAAATCGGCGCCAAAAGCAGAACCCATAGAACCTTGAGTCTCGGGCGATAAGGAACTTCCCCCACCTTTACTCGAACCCAAACGACCTTCCAGACCGGGGTTGGGTTCTTCGGGAGCATCCATGGATTTTGTTTGCACTCCTGCTTCAGTTTCTGAAAGTTCCTCCTCTTCTTTTTTCTGAAATTTCTCTTCCCTATCGACGGTATTTACTGAAGCTTCAGTCACTGCGCAGGTGGAACATTTGGCTTGAATTACTCGCGGGCTTATGGGCTTGGTTTGAACGTCTACTTCGGTTGGTTCGTTATTACTTTCAAAGATGGGTTTCAGTTGTACATCGGTGTCATTCTGCAAAGTATCCGCATCTTCTTTTTTCTGAAGTGTTTCTTCCTCTGCGCAGTCGTTACATTTGGTTTGGATAGCGACATTTCCCTGATAGCCTATATTTTGATGTACAGGTTCGTTATCCATGAAAAGTCGCTGCACTACGGTATCGGCCATGGTATCTGCCTCAACTTCATATTTGTCATTGGGCTGACCAATGGTCAATTTGGCCTGTATGGGTGGTACCTTGAAGAATGCTTTTGGCGGCTGGTTCGATTCTGAAAAAAAACTGCCTAGCCCTTCTTTGTTGAAGAAAGATTGCCGCTTTTCCTGAATTTGGTTTTTAGCGGTAGTGCTTGTTTTTAGTTCGGCTACTTCCACTTAGTTAATTATCTCCATTCCACTTTTAAAATATCTTGCATCCATGGCAATTTGATCATACTTAAATTCCATGGTAATCGGTCCAATAATAGATCCAAAGCCTTTTGCTCCACATTTAATTTCCAGCCGGATGTTTCCTTGACCAGTTTGCCCTCACGCATCAAAAATGCCTCCCGCAATCCATCGGGCGAAGTATCACCCAAGGCTTCCCAGTGTTCAATGGCTGCCTCCAGAACTATATTTGCTTCTTTTTTTTCCTTTTTGGATAAGGAAATGGCACGATCTATAGGGAAGTTAGTGGCCATACAACACAAAAACTTTGGGAGTACCAATTCATGTTCAAACGGTTTTTCCTTTCCGGTAGCCATAAAATATAAAAGGAGTACGGCCTTGCTTTGACTCTCAACATCTTTAAATGCTTCTTCCTCCAAAAGTTTTAACTGGTTAAAAAAGTTGTTTAAAAACGGGTGTAATAATACCATCCCAGCATTTTTGTGAAAATGAGGCGATTCTGCAGAACCATCCTTATGATCCATGGATTCCCATTGGGCCATTTCATCCATAGAGTCGGGTTCGTTTATTATGTCGTGCGGGTCCGATTCGAAGGGCTTTTCGATGGAGTCCAATTGGGTTGCTACCTCCCCAAGATCTGGTCGGATCGTTTCGTTTATCGAATCGAGTTCACTGGTGGTTTCTGTAGAATCCAATTTATTTTTCCCCTCAATACCGTCCAGTTTGGATGTTGGGTCCATGGAGTCGAATTCCGTAGTTGTTTCGATAGCGCCCGATTCGGTGGGCATATCGCCACGGACCTGTTTTTTAGTGGTTTGAGAAAATGCTACGATAAGTTCTTTTAAAAAAGGATGGTGTGCAGTCATCACTTTATCCGTTACCATAGAGTTTTTCAGGAGTTTAATTATTTGCGGAAGTTGAATGATCAACAGACCCAGGGTGGTACTATCCAGTTTTTTACGTTCTAGGATCACTTTGCGAAAGATGAGCCTCCAGATACTTATTTCCATTTTTCGAAATACAATTCCTTCCGATTTGAAAGCCGGGTTTGAGAAAAGGAGTTCTAATTCCTTCAGTAATACCAATAATTTGGATTGGGAATTGGCTGTATATAGTTCGACTATAGAGCTTAGTTCCTTCGTAGAATGCTGTACCACCAATCGCCATAGGGCTATGCGGTTCTTTTTCAGTAGGTTTGCCAACGCGGTGACCGCTGTGGAATCCACTCCCAATGTTTCGAAGACCAGTTCTGTCCAATTGTCTTCGGGAACTAACGCATAGGATGGTAAGGCCCCCTTTTCCAACCAATGCAACCAGAGTTCAAAATAATAGGACCTCAGGGACTGACTATCATTGTTGGTTTCGGATTTTCTTTTGCCGCTATTCTGTTGGTTTTGAAATTTTTCGTTTTGAAAAGATTCTTTCCTAAATTTTCGTTCCCGCTCCAAACTATGTGCATCAAGGTTCGATTGCGTTCCCTGAATTTTCGAATAGCTGCCATCCGATCTTAAAGGGTCCCTTTCTGAAATGATGTTCCGTAACCTTTCCTTTATCTGCTCTTCAAGAAGTTGGACTATTTTACCAGCGATGGCCGTGAAATTGCGTTCTCTTAGGTCTATATTTCCAATGTCAATCTCGATCTTATCCAGGCGGATCACTACATCATTATCTACCATCTTATCAAATAACTCACTTAAGCTGGGCCGCAAGTTATCCCAGACCACTTGACTCATCTTTTGCTGAAGGGCATAGACATCTTTTGAAGAATTAAATTCTAATCGTACCAACTGTTTTCCTATGACGTGATTATTTGCCATTTTACGGTTTTAGTAATTTTTTAATTTGGTTCACTGGTTTACGATGCGCCAATGTTTTTAGGTGCGCGCTTTTCCAGTCCTTGTTAATTTCGGGAAGAGACAACCCCTTCTTCTTAAGCAGTTGAAGACTGGTATTGAGAGCATCGATCTCTTCTTTTTTGAGGCCTTCTTTTTCTTCCAATGCCAGCTTATCGAATAAATGCCAGGTTGCATTTTTTAATAAGGTTAAATATGAATCGGCCGTGCTTTTGTTTTTCAGGCTGTAGCGGTCGAAGAAATTTACCAATTCAACATAACCCTTTATTGTTGGTGGATTGAGAAGGAAAAATTCGACACGTTCACCACTTTTTGTACTCCTTATGTTTTCGGCTACATCTGTTTTAATATTCGTTAGATATTGAGGCGACCTTTTCCGAACAACGGATACTAATTCCTTGGTCGATTGCTTTTCATGGAATTGTTTTTGGATTGCTACGGAACTTCCTTTCCTTTTTGTGTCCACTTTTTTTGAAACGGAAGTCTTTCGGACCGGTTTAGTTGTGACAACCGTATCTATGGATGCCTCAAAAACGGGAACATCGTTCTCGATACGTTTGCTTCCGGATTGATTAAAGAACCCATTTTTGAAAGCATTCCTGAGGCTGTCCTCGCTACAATCAGGCCTGTCATTGCCACCGCCACCCTTTGAGATGCAGTTTCCACTCCATGAATATACTCCGTCCAGAGAAGGATCACGGATGGTCCAGCCCTCTATAAGGTGGGCAGTGGCTTGACCAATTCTGCTAGCTGAAGTTGCCAGCCAGTACACAAATTCTGTGGACTCTATGTCTGTAACAGATAGTTCTATCCAATAGGTCGTTATGGCACCTGGCTGACAAGCAAATACAAATGGCGTTACGTCCAATACTATTTCGTAAACATCAAGTTCAGTGTTGGCACCAATGATGGTTTGTGAAGTTGGCACAATGCCTGCCTCAGAACCTATAGTTTGCCCGGGTAAACCATTGTTGTCATCCAAATAAATAACATCTACCGAGGCAATACCAACATTAGCTAGAATATGTGCGCTAATTTGGTTTAATTCAAAGTCTTCATTGGAAGCAACCGTTAGATCGTTTGCAGTCCGCAAGTGTGAAGCGGCCGAACAGTTAAATTGAGTTTCAAAGTTAGCATCGCCTCGATTTTCTTCAATACATGGTCTTCTAACCCTTGTATTTATATCGTCGTAGCTTATGTCACTATCGGTATCCGGTTCACTACTTTCACATTTACAATCCCCTTGTGCTCCTGGGATAGTTGGGCAGACCATTTCAGAACAAAGCGTTGCTATGCAATTGGATAGAGCGCAAATTGGAGAGATGTCTTGGTCACATTGAACTGCCGTTGGATCCTGTTTCCATTCCAGCCATTTTCTGTATTCGTCTTCAAATTTGCAAAGATCCCGAGGGCTTAACCAAAGGATATTCAATCCAACCAATGCCGGAGCCTCTCTATATAGCAATTTTTCGAAAGCCTGTCGTGCCTCGTCAGATCTAAAACGTTTAGACCAAGCCGGCAATACCAGGGTCGCCCAAAAAGAGTAAGGATCACCCCCTGGGATATAATAGATATTATCGGGGTGGGTATCTGCACATGGATCGTCCCTTTCTATGTCCGGTTGCCATTCAATAGGGCAACAATAATCCGGGCAAATGGGTAACAGACAATTGGAGATGATCTTGTTAAAACCGGTCGAGGCCGGAAGTTCTATATTCCCGCATTCCTCAATGTTATTTGGCCTTAATAAGATATGTTCCAAAAGGTGCATGCCCGCGTCATCCACACAGGCCTTGGTCATTGCAATAGCATCTTTTACTTCCTGGAGGCTGTCGTATTGCTGTGGGTGATAGGCCGATTCCTTACTTTTGTCGATGATCTGGAAAGAGTAGGGCCCATAGGCTGTTTTCGAAGTGCACTCAATTCCATAGGTACCGCTAGTTATCAACTGGCAAAATTCAATAAATGCATTCAGAGCCTCTTCGCAGCAATCGAAACAACGACTGCTAATAAACGGATATGGTTCGTTACATATCACGTTGGTTTCGTTGCAGGATGTTTCGGTTTTGGTTTGCTCGTCGTCTTCACAACCGCAGGGTTGCAATCCATTCGGGGTAGTCATTTCCTCAACTAGTGGCTTGTAGAGTCTGTAACAATAGCCGTCTTCGGTTTTGTAGACCGGAAAAAACTTGGTCATGTGGTCCAGATCATCAATGGTAAGATCTGAATTATTCAGTAATTCCGAATAAGAACCTTTTCCTTTAAGCTTCTCATTCAAACAGGCTTCGAAGGCCTTTGTGAATTGTGCTTTACCATCATTTTCTGCATTCAGCGTGGTGTCATTCTCGGTGTGCGAACATACTTTCAGGCAGTCGCGAATGGTGATGATCAAATCACAAAACTTAACGAAATTATCAAAGTTCGAATTATTTTCAGTGACTTCCACTAAGTGGCTCATCATTTGCCGTAGTGTGGTGCTGTTGCTGTTTTGAGTGGTTATATATTGGGTCCAATCCAATTCTGTTAGCTCGCAAAGCCATACCTGCAACTGCTCATCCCGTTCGATTTTGGAATTGTAAAAACAACTGTGATCGGCCACAAAGTAATCCGGAGATACTACTTTGAATTTCCAGTAATTTTGATCGCAGATTGGAACATAGTTTTTATCGTCTTCAGCCGCATATATGAATTCCCGTACCCCTCCCGGAATACAATTGTTACACTCGTCCCTTAGTTTGGGATATGCGTCATCCCAAGCCTGGGCTTCACTATCAAACTCACAGGCGCTCTCTGCCAGTACCTCGACCAGGCCAACGAAGAACTTATTGTTTTCGCAAAGTAACCTGCAATTATTGGAAGTGCCGGCAAGGGTGTAAAAATGCAGATAGGCAGAGATGGCATCTTCAGTGGTATCGTAACATTGAGTACTCTCCCAAAGCAAGCTTCCCTCGAATGGTGTTGGGTGTGCGAGGGTGCAGCCCAGTTTCAAAGAGAATTCTTTCGAAATAGTCACCCGATACTGGTATTTGGTATCACATTTTTCATCATCCTCATCGTCCAGTTTATAAATGGGAAACAAATTGGCCAATCGTGTATAATGGGAAATAAGTTCCAATCCCAAACTATCTTTGATTTCCTTAGGGATGACGGCTATGAATGTTGCATCATCGCAATCTTTGGATTCCGGATCCTTGTAAATCTCCGTAACACTTATTTTACCATCCTTTTTATACTGCTCGCGATCTTTAGCAATTTCAATTATTTCTAACCATTGCTCTTTCCCGGCATCACTAGCTTCCTTGTGACTATCAAAGCCCACAAAACTGTTTAATACAAATTCATCACCTCGATCGTCACTAAAAGAGACTTGAAAATGATACTTTTTCGGATCTTTTTCAGGGCAAATAACAACCTCTCTGGGAGGACACTGGTATAGGTTTATGGGTGGAATTATGTCGCAGATAATTGCCTTGATCCGATCTGCATCTGATTCTTCTACACATAGATAGGGACTTCTCGCCACAGGGGCATTTTTTTTATAGAACCGCCACTCGTACAAACCGTCTTGACGTTCCGACATTTCGGTATTCACAAACTGTTCCTTTGGAACTCCCTTGGTATTATATATATTGGTTATATAGGTTGTGAGTGCCTTGGCTTTTTCAAATGAAGCCTTGATCGCTCCTTTTTTATATTGGATGGCAACAGGCCGGGTCTTATCCGAACCGTACAGGGCAAAATTGTAAGTACTTCCTTCTCTGGGAGAAGATTGTAGCGATAGTCCCGGCAGTTTTTCGGCGAAGTTGGCATAGGCTTTTGTCGCCTCCTCTTTGCTCTTGAGTGAATTAGGACCCATAAATACCGGATCCAGTTCGTTTTGTGCCGAACTACCTCCATAGACGAAGTTGAACAGGGCCGGGGTAGCTTCATGCTCAAATTCAAAACAATGCGACTTGAACAACTCAAGGTTTCCTTTTACGGCTTCCTTCACCAAAACGGTATCCAGATTTTTCCGCGCCCTTTTTTCTGAAGTGAATTCGGTTTCGGATGTCAACAACACTTTGTCTTTATCGTTCAACGACCAGACATATCGCCGGGGTTCCTCTTTTACCTGAACGGGAAGGGTATTTGCTTTGACAAAACGGGTCATGGTGCCCAAAGCTTTATTTCGGTCCGAGGACGTTTCAAAATGTTCGGGGGGAAGGGCCAAAAATGTAGCATTACGGTCCTTGAGTATAAAGTTGTATTCGGGGTTGCCTTCATCGCCGGACTGCAAATAGTTCTTTTTATCCTTACCCAGAGTATACACCTTGCTCATTTCCTGCATGGCGACCTTTTCAGTCTCATACACACAATAACTTTCCAATAAAGGCGTGTTGTCTTTCTTCGGAATTCTAAAACCGAATTTCCCGGCTTCCTGCTTATAATTGGGTTTTGCCTTTCTACTACTAAATTTTTTTATGCAATTCTCTATCAGCTCTGGTACCTCCAAAGGGTCCATTACCAATCCATTGGTTACCGCGATAGTACTTCCTTTTTCATTTTTTAATTCTAAAATAACAGTACCCTCATCCTCTAGTTTGTAGCCGAAGTTTTTCGTTGAATTCGCCAACGTTTTTGCTTGCCTCCAGGACGCCACTGCCTTCTGTGCATTGGGATAACTACTCAGTCCATGGAATGAAGTGGTTTTGTTTATGGGAAGATTCCATGAAAGTCCAACATCATGTTTGGTGAGGTAGTTGTCCAGGGCCGCTTCCTCTACCAAGTGATCCCAGGCATCGGTAGGCTGTGTAAAGACCAATTCACATGATTTTTTTTCTGAAGCGACGGGATCTTTCAGATGCCATTTCCAACTTTTAAGAGTTTTGATATCGGTCTCCAGTGCATTAGTATCCAGATAACGATTCTCATCATCCAGGGCTAACAGCCGATACGCTTCTATCTTAGGCTGTCCCGTACTGGTTTGCTCATTTATGGTTGAAATAAAGTCGGCTTTCCTGTCAATAGCTGTCTCGGCGGACGCCATTTTCTTATTCTTGCTTTCCACTACTTTCTCAGCGGCAAAATTCACCAGCTTTTGATGGTAATGGTACTTGGTAACCACGATATTTTCTTCACTGGGCTTTTCCGAGAATATGCGTTGTACAGCGCAGGCGTCAAAACCATTTAAGCTCTTTTCCAAGCGTTTGTACGATTCTGTCTTTCGCAGTTGGCTGAGTACTTTTTTGGCCGCTTCCCTTAATTCAGCCTTGCTTTGGTAACTCCTATTACTTCGGAAGAGTGTTGCGCCTTGCACATCTTTAAGTAGTAATCTATAACATTGCGTCACTTCAAAATTACAGAGATTGCGGCGTTCGTAATTGTTGATGCCGGATAGCAGGGAAACCCGTTTCTCATATCCGGAGACGTTGGCAGTATTCCATGAAGGTTCAAGATAATTATAAGCCCGACCGCGGTTCCTGCTTATTTCGGCGAATTGGTTCAGGTAGGCAGATTGATCATTAATCGTTTGCTGATCCTGGTCCGCCGTATTCATCTTGCTTTGGTACAGCAGTATACTATAGTTGGTGAATTCCTCCCCAAATCTTGCCAACAGATGGTCCAGGAATTGCTTTCGTCTTGTTATATATTCATCGTTGTCCTCTGTTAACTTCGGAATAAGTTTCGCATATGAGATAGGGCGATAACTCACGTCAAAATAGTGGTTATCTGGGGAGGAGGAATCCGATACCTCGCTAACCAAATTGTAACTTTCGGGAGTGGATGAGATAAAGGCCAGGTTCTTCGCCTCATTTTTAGCTTTTCGTTCGGCGGCATACCGTTTTGTGCCAACCAACAGAATATCGTTGGGAAGAGTGGGGTACAATACAAAGAAGAAACCAAATTTGTCCATAAAGATCCCTATGGTGTAATTTTCATTGAAAAACGTATCGATCAATTGATTGATATAAATGGATCGAACAGCCGCCGAAGAGAAACTAAATAATGATACAAGGGCATCGTTGTCCTTGCAATAGTTCTCTATTGTGAATTCGGTTCTGGGGTTGTTTTGCAAATCGTTCAATGCCGTCCAAACCTCCTGAGTGTTCGCCACCGGAAGTGCCAATAGGGTACCTTCTGGAATCGTTTTATTTACGGCATGAAATCGCAGAAGTTTCTCTAGTCCCGGTATGGTTTCGGGTATTTGGGTAAAATAAGTGTGTTTCTCGTCCACACCTCTTTCCGTTTCAGGTTTCAATGAAAACAGGGATCTTATATTCGACAATTGGGAAGTATAATTGGCCAATATCTGATCGTAAAATATAAGGTAGCCTTTCAGCTGCAGTGCCTCGGTTTTTCGTTCCAGAGTAGCACTCTCGCTCAGGCCGTCTTCCCCGATTCCGTAGACAACTGGAAAATCGTTTTGAATGGAGTAATATTCATCCAGATCCTCACGATATTGACCTCCAGGGACACTAGAATCAAGGTTCTTTAGCTGAAGATCGAATTTTTTTATGAACGAAAAGGTTTTGTGAGTTTTGGGCTTATCCAATTGAATTCCTCCTTCTGTACTAAATAGTTCAACACATGTTTTGTCCAGTGAAAAAACAGGAACCTGATCGTCGGGAATTTGATTTCCCTCCACCCAAGTCTCGGACGGAGCGTTAATTACAATACCTCCACTAACGGTAGCCTTTTTTATTTTACGAACTCCCTCAATAGTTAAAACTACATTATAAAGGTCCGAGAGGTAAATCTCCGTGCGCCTTTTCCGGCTTTCCAGTTCTTCGGTATCCACAAAGCCAAAACTTTCCTGTCTATAGGGTCTTCCGGCGAAAATGGTGTCGATGGATCTTCCTTTGTCGAGTAGTTCGTTAAGCGTATAATACTTTATTTCAGGCTGTATAAAGTCTTTTACCCTTTTTATAATTTCAACATAAACTCTCTCCGCCTCGAACCCTTCGATGATTTCGGCCTCAAGGCATATTCCAATATCGATGGGCTCCAGCACACAGATATCCTCAAAATCTTCACATAAGTTTCTATATTGAACCAACAATTCCCTTACCTCTTGAACAAGTTCTTTTTCCTGGTCTTCATTCTGAATAATATCCGCGTCTTTTTCAATATATACCTTGTATAGTCCATTTAGATTTAATTCGGCATATTTGGGACTAGGGATAGGACAACCTTCGTTTTTGGTTGTATCATTCGAATCATAGTTCGAATTATCCGAGCTAGTTATATCACCACAGTTGAGCCTGTTGGTATCCTCATCTATGTACAGTTTTGTTTTTTGCGCCACTGGTTCCAACCATGCATTTCGAACCCCTTCGATTTCCAGAAGTAATTTTCTATAATCCGTAATGGTTACAGGATTGATCGTTAGTATCTCCAGAGGTGTCAGAAAGTTATCGTCCTTTTCCTCGGCATTCGGCAATGCAATGAGTTCTTCGAAAGGAAGGTTTGTTTTATAGCCCAGGTCCATAAGTGCATATACAAGCACTTCAAGGATAGTTATTCCTGGGTCATGCACGTTATGGTCCGTCCATATCTTCCCGGAAAGGTTTCCTATATGTTTTAGGCCTTCCTTTCTAAGCGCTTTAAAATCCACGAAATTCGGTAAATTCGGATCTTCCGGGCTTATAACAGTTATTCTATTTTCATCTTCGTTTGTCATTTTTAATCAATTCGTCTGCTTCATATCACGATTTTCCGGTTAGATACATTCTTCTTTGTCGATGGTAACGCAAATCTCTCCACCAGTTAATATGGACCGGGCAGTAAGAGGCTTAATAACTGATCCGGTTTGTCCGTCTTCACCCTTCATTTCGAGATTCACAATAAAGTCTATATAATCTAACAGCTCAATAAAACCAACGATATCAGAAAAAAGTACCACCTGTCCAAAAGTCAATTTTTCTGAATCTCCCAAAAACCAAGGTGCCAGAAATGAGGTCATGTCGGCCTTTAATTTTTGAGCGTAAAAACTTTCTGATTTTCCACGGTAGAGTCTAACCGAAATAGTTAGATCAATACATTCATATCGCGGGTTCATTATTTTCAACCGGGCAAAAGGAGAGGTTCTTTCTCTTAGGTGATCTCCTATTTTTTCAAGAAGGCTAATGGGGGCTTTTGGCCTTAATTGGCTTCCAGATTTCAATTTTGTTAGGTCTGGTATTACAGCGACAACCACGAAGCCCGGAGCAATTTCCAAGTCACGTCTGTAGTCGTTCGCAGAAAGACCCATCGTGTGGGAGATGCATTTGGCCTTGAAAATAGTAGGGAATTTTTCCAGCACTATTTTTTCATAATCATTGAGCATAATTCCCCGCCCTTTGTGTTTTAGGTGTTCACTCACTCGGGTATAAAAATGTCCTTCGGTTTCCGGTTTTCTACCATCAAATCCTTCGTACGGCTGTTCCACTTTTTTAACACTGAAATCTCCTTCCACCAATTTGGCAATACTTCCGGATTCGAGCGCGGTTTCCAATCGATTTTGGTCACTTTGGGCTCCAAATCTGGCGGACGCTCTGGCTGCTTGGGTATGTATTCCAATGGTTTCCGCAACGGCCTCTACATTAGCTGGAGCAGAGACTTTGATCCAATGCAGGGTATCGGGCATAACGGTATTTCCAATTTTATTTATCGCATCCGGAACGACGATACTAACGATCCCCGAAACTGTTAATCCATCGGTCTCATCCGAAATAACATTGAAATCAGTGCGCAGTGGTATCCATTGGTTGTTGCTGAGGTAGTGCCACTTAATTTCGGCACGATTACTTTCCGAATTTGCCGTTGCTTCGGCCAATTGAAATAGCAGGGAGAGATTGCCTCCCGGAGTCATATTTTCAATACCAATAAACAAGGTTCCCTGTGCATCGAAGTAGGGAAAGAGTGTAGGATTTTGCTCAATATCTTCTCCTTTGGAAGTATTTTCATAGGGGTAGAGATGTACTATTTCTAGGTCATCTTTTTCGGCAATCGCCTCATAATCTATGCACAATGATTTAATTAAAGGGGTGTAGGGTTCGTTGGGTAACCCTAACTCGGTTGGCTTAAGAAGTAAGCAAAGTGCTGTGAGGTTTGCATCGATTGTATTCAGTAACGTTTCCAAGCCTGCTACCGAAGCCGTGTCATCAATATGACTTTTAATCTCGTCTAATAGAGATACAATAACATTGATTTCTGACGAACTTGTTGTAGAAGATAAAGTACCTAGGTCGGAAATCAGGTGGTTGATCGTTAAGTTAGCAGCTGTCAATTGGGTTAAAGCTCCTGAAACATTTGGGTTGGTCAAGTTTAAGAGTCTGATGGCTTCGTTTACGTCAATTGAAATGCTTGTAGCCAAACCTGAAATATGAATTCCAATTTTATTTCTGAGCGTAGTATCAACAGTAAGTCTGGCGCTTGCGAGAAGAAGAACTATTTTCCCTAAAAGGTTTTTTGCCTGAGTAGCGAGAGGTTTCGTCTCATTTAATATCTCTAGGGCTTGAGCGATTCTAATTGGGTTAGCCATTTCAGCTAGTTCCATCATTTGTTGTGCCAGCACATAGGTATATTTTTCATGCTGAAAAGCTACCCCTGCCAAGGTGAGTTTGGCAAAACCCTTTCTGGAATTCACCGTTAGGGGTTCCAGTTCTTCAAAGGGCATGGATTTAGGGATATACAGATTTTCAGGATCCAATGGTGGCGGTGGTAATTTCCGCTCAATTCCATGACAATAGGTTGCCAGGTCCTTTGGTTCGAGGCATGTATTATCTTCAGTATTGTGGCTTGTAAATAATTCCAGGAGTTCCGGATGATTTAGATCTATTCCCGGAGTGGTAATAATATCTTTTTTCCAAACCCCATCATCTAAGATACTCGCAGCAAAACGAAAACTTTCATCTGTGATTTCGTCGCTCCCGTCTTCAAATTCTACGTCCGTGTAAAATCTATAATAATCTTTGAGATCCTGGGGCTTGTCTTTCCAGGTTGTAGTGATCCAGAATCTTTGCCAGTTCTTACAAAATATTTCTTTACTTCCAATATAAAAACTGGCTCCTCCGTCAATAAACCAATCACCGGTGTCCTTGTCTCTGGATCCAACTTTAGGTCTGGGTCCAAAGGGCATGATGGGCTTATTAACGTCCTGTAAATTTTCATCATTCTGTACGATCAGATTTTTCACGCCGCAAACCTTTACATCGATCCGTGCATCCACAAGAGTTAGCCCTTTCAGGCAATCATATGGGGAAATATGTATTTCGCTGTTAGGGGGTTTTCTATTTTTCAAACAGCATTTTTCTTCAATGTTGGTTTCATTTCCACCGTTTTCATCAAGTCGCTCACAGTCAAAAGCATTCTCTATAATTTTCGCATCAGGATTGAGTTCGATTTTCACCAAGGGAAATGGGTTTTCCAATTCAATCTTTTCTCCAAGTTTTTCTTCATCAAAGAAAACTACCATGGGGTCATCATCCTCCAATTCGACTTCGATTACAAACTGTATTTCGTCTTCTGTTTCCGAGGCCTCAAGGGAGACAACGTTTATTCCTAGTTCCTCAATTTTTTCAGTCTTGGGAACCACCCACTCCTCTTCGCCACTAAAGACGATGTTGAAAAGTCTATTGGGCGAGGATTTTCCCTTCCCTTCAATACAACCACAAAGACTTTTTGCATCTTCTTCGGAGAAAATGGGCAAACAACTTATAGGAACCTTCCGGCCTAAGAACTCTTGTAAGTCGTCTATGGGATAAGGATTTTTTTCCAGTAGCAAAGTCTGGAGATATTGCTGACCTTCTTTATTCAATTTGGACCCACATGCGGCTACGATTGCATCATCCAAGAAATAGACCTTTTGAGAGGACAAACTGTTCAATTTGGTTTGGATCTCCGAAGCAGCAGTTGGACCACTGTCCTCGGGTAGCTGACAATTTAATTTAATGATAATTGTCCGTGTTCCCTCTTGCAGCAGCAGCACTGGCGAGGCCAATACAAACCCCAAACGGGCAGGTGGATGTTCTTCGAAAATGGTGTTCCCTTCCGCAACAAATTTGCTAAATTTCGACCCCAAGGTTGACCAATTGTTCGATGCATCTTTTTTAAACTTTTCTCCTTTGCCATCTACCGAATTAGCAAGGGGAGCAATGTAAACTCCTTCAAGGTGGTTTTCGCTGTTGCTTCCTTTTTGATAGAGCGAAAGGGTTCTCAGGTCTTCAATTTGTGCTTTGTCCAGAATAATTTCATGGTCCAGCCCGAATTCAATATCTTGTTTATTCGCGTCCTTACCATCCTTCAGTAAAAGATCTTTTGGTAACGGGTATTCGTCTAGATGTTTGGCCACCTCAAAAACAATATGAGCCTTGTCTGGCACTGCTTCCTTGGGAATTATTTTCAACACCTGTTGATAGAAAAAGTCGAGGTGCTTTTTCCCCAGTTCGTTAATATTACCCTGAAAGTGTTTGAATAGTTCAAGAAATGTGAATAACAGACCCAAATGAGGCTGGTGTTTTTTTTGAAAAGATGCTTCCAAAGGCATCAAACTTTCCTGAATATAGTCCGGCGAAACTTCTACAATACTTTGCATACCGCTCAGCATTTGATAGAAGATGGCATTGAGTGTTTCATCGGCCTTTAAAAAGGCTTCTTTCTTTCCTTTTTTCACCTTCTTTATACAGACATCAATGGCATAGATGTCGTTTACTTTTAGTTGCCACGGCTCCTTCATGAAGTCCGTAAAATTTCTTTTACAAACGCATAGAAAAGTAACGCTTGCATTGTACAGGGATATATAAGATTTTAAAGGTTCGTGGAAAGAGGATTTTAATATCGCAAGTAGGGTTACGCCAAAACTGTTTTCTACCTTATCAACAGTTTTATATAGGAAGGTAGTGGGTGCAATAAGTTGGTTAAAAATAAAACCTAAAATAGCTTCAAGAGATTGTTGGGAGGGGTTGGCCTTAAGTTGCTGACTTAATTGAAGAAATTGCTGCTCCATGGTATCAATGGAAACTTTACTTAATGCGGCGAACTGAAAGGGAAGGCTATCCTTAAAAAACGAGGCCCAATCGCTCAGATCCTGATATTCACCCTCAATTTCATTTTTAACGTATTGGTAAAAATTAACCTGTCTTCCATATTCACTTATAAGGTGCAACTGATCGGCCAGGGTTTTCCCATCAATTGGAGCCGAATTGGACTCAAGGGCCGCAATGATCCTCGTCCTTTGGCTGGTTCCCGTTCTGTTTTTCAGGGGATGTGATATGTTTGATGGGTTCTTCATCTACTTCAATGTTTTAGCTTATATCCCTTGATTTGCCTCTCTCAAATAAAAATCATATACATAATTGTTTCTGGTGTTTGTTCCCTCGATCCGGTAATGCACAGTGATGCGCAATAGCCCCTGCATCAACTCAAAGGACTCTGCTTCGGTGATATCCACCCGTTCTAACTTAATTCGAGGTTCATAGAACAATATGGCGCGCTCCACCAAATCCTTTAAAAAACCAATCAGTGAATTGTCCACACTTTCGAATTGATAATCCTTGAGGTTACAACCATAGTCTGGTTGCATGACCCGTTCTCCCAGGCTTGTGGAAAGCAATATTTCCAAGCTTTGATAAATATCTTTTTCAGCACTTACCAAGGTTATGGTGTTACCTTCCTTGTCAAAGGCTGGAGGGAAAGACCATCCAGTCCCTAAATATGCTTTGTTTGTATTCATTCTCTTTATTTTTATCCTCCTATCATTACGGTAGGCAATCCTTGTACAATAACACCGCCATGTGCCGTGGTATCTCCCATTCTGGCTGCCGGTTTTCCACCAATAAAAACAGTTCCTGATCCTTTAACTATAGTATCCGGGGGTCCTACACATACACAAACATCCCCGATAACCGCTGCAGGCAGCCCCCCGATTAAGACGGTTGGCGCACCTGGTCCAACTACTGGCCCTCCTACGTGAGGTACAAGCGCAGTGACCATTGGACAGGTATGCATATCTGAAATTCTAGCTGCTGGTGGCATTCTTCCTTTTTTATTAATTAATATTCACCAAGGAGCCCTTGACTTCCGTAATTCCATCGGAGGACACCTTGGTGGTTGCTCCCTTGACCTCCATACTGGCTTTTGCTGAGATCACGGTTGAGGCAGCCTCAATGGTCAGGGCTGCGCCCGCTTTTATATCTATTTTTCCCGTTGCTTCAATTTTAATATCCGAAGCACTGTTCATTTCTATTCCAGAGGAATTCAGTATGATTGTATTTTCATTCTGATCCTCGATGGTGATCGAGGTACTGTCTTCATCCAACTTTATACTATTTCCCGCCGGAGTATCGATAGTGATCGTCTTAGTATCATCATTAAAATAGACGCGCATCTTGGATCTGGTCACAAATCCTTTTTCATGATTTGTATCTTGTGCATTAATAGGTGCCGGATGAGCACTGCTATTCACCATACCAAGAATGACTGCATCTCTGGGGTCGTCGTTTATAAAACCAACGATCACTTCGTCTTCAATTTCGGGCAGGAAAAAAGAGCCTCTACCTCCATTTGTATCCCCTTGACCGGCATCTAATGTGCCTACCCGGGCCCATACCCCTCTCGCGGCATTGTCAATAATTGGCAACCGGACCAGTATCCTGTTTTCACCATCGGGGTCATCCTGTAACTGGACTACTTTCCCAATTTGAAGACCATTAATGGAAGGAACCAAACCTGCGGCCGGAACATCCATAATATCTTTATTTATCCTGGAAAAACAGTCTGGGCTAAGTCCAAATTGTGCCTGTGTAAGCCAGGATCCATTTCGTATGACCTGTCGTATGGCCGAAACATAACCGTTGCCTGTAAACCTTGCTCCAAGCCCTTGTAATTCTATCAGTTGCCCGGGTTTAATTTCGCCAAACCCGGTGAATTTTGCTCTCCCTCTTATTTTGGATAACCTGCTTATTTGCATAATGGATTTTGTCCACTCCTGCAATTCTTCTTCAATTGCCTGCCCAGAATGTCTTAATTCGAATTTTTCCGGACTTATAGAAGCTGCCAATTGAGCTCCATCCACATTTCCCAACTCGTTAATCGGGACACTATCTGTACTCTGCTCAAACAATGTTTGCCCTGCATAATCCCAAGATCTGGCTTCCACTGAGCTCCATTGATTCCTGGCGTCCATTTCGGCTTCAAAATCGATAAGCGTAGATCCGAAAAGCACTGCTAATGCTGGGTCGACATTTGTCTCTGGCGACTTAATATTTATTTTACCATCGTCCACCATGATCAATTTCCCGTTGGCCTCTGCCCGCATTAAAAGAAAATCCCAATCCGTACAATGGTGCTGTACCATTTCCATATGCGTGACTCCCACGGGTTCAACATCATGTGTCAAACCCGAATATCGACCTATGATCTGCTCCATGATTTCGCTGTCCTTACTTTCTTCATAATACCAGTTATGGCGGCCCAGAGTCATTTTTATAGCCTCATCCCGGCAATCCAAGATCAATTCTGTTTCTCCGCTTTCCTTTATTCTAATTCCATGTTTGATGATGATACCTTTAAACAATTGTTTATTTTCTCCATCGCGTCCGTTTTTAATGGTAATTGATTTTCCGGGTAAAAACTCTTCTTCTTCACTAATCTTAAACGACTCATCCGAAGAGTCTCCATCCCTCAGAATTATTTTTGCTGTTGGGATCCTGTTAATTTCTTTTAAGACAGAAATAGACAATACCGGATAGCCAGGGTTCACCAATTGTCCATCAATAAGGATGTCAAAGGTTGCGACATTATGTGTTGTTTCTATGGGTATTGCTCTGTCCTTCATATATTAGAATCTTTGTTCCACCTATTCTAAAGTGATGGATGCCTCTCAATTGCGGTTACCTCATTCGGCATTTTTATCCAAGGATGGAAAAATGAGTTGCGCACCCGGTATGATCTTTCTAAAGGATGTCAAACCATTGACTCTGGCTATCTGCGTAACATACTTGGGTTTTTTATAGATCTTGTGTGTTATTAGATCCAACCGATCGCCAGCTTTCACCAGTCGCTCATGGGTAAGATCCGGAGACTGTTTCCCTTCTCGTTCAACTCTTTCCTGTTGGGCAACGTAATTTAAAAACGTTGCGCTCACCTTTATTCGCAATGGATCTCCATTAGGTTTGAACAGGCTATAGTTCAAATCTAAATTTGAAACAATGCCGGGAAATATAAACTCCCCCCATTGCACGCATAAAAAATGTGGGCGATGTATCTCCCCGTTCATATTGTAGACCGCTTCCAAGAAGATTTTTAATTGCTCCTTCGCGGAAGGGTCCGAACTATTGTATACATAGCCCTCGAGGGTTTCGGTGCCATCCAAAACAAAATCTAATTTCAATTCCTCGGGTTTTGTCCCCTTATAATCTATATGGGTCCCTTGATTCCCCTGACCTTGCTCGATGTTTACCGCTACCTTGAAATTTTGAGTAAAACTTTCAGGATTCACCGGTAGCGAAATAGGGTTCGGGCTTATATTGGCCTTGGTTTGAAAATTTTCATCTTCAAATGCATGTATAAGTACCTTTATTAATTGCCCAGTCTCTTCCATTATCGTTCCGATTTTTCTTTGATGATCTCAAAAACCTTTTCAGCTACTTCGTTCAGGTTGGTTTCACTTGTCCCCTCTGTACCAGTAGTACCGCTTTGTGCATTGCTTCCGCTATTGTCAACGGTGGCTTTAATGATCAATTCTCTAATTTCCAAAGGCATTTTGTACTATTTTTAGTTTGCAACGAGCTTATAACGATTGTAGTTAAGCTCCAGAGTTTCTATAAGAACCTCGCTCTTTTCGGCATTGAGTTCTCCTATTTTCCAACTTACGGGCCAAACATGTGAAAGTTGCCATTGCATTAATATGTTGTGATTTTCATTCAACAATTCAATATTGACCGTGTCAATGGGCTTGATGTCCATATTTTGAAAAGCATCCTGACACCAAGATGTGAGACCAGACTCTTTGGGAGTTAATATTCCCCGCTTCAAGGTGAGTCCGGTATATTTTCTTCTACCCGGAAGGGCGTGCTCAAATCTGTTTTCTCCCCCTTCCTTTAATGCCTCTTTTTCTATCTGAACATCCAATCCGGTTACAGATTGAAACCTTGCATCGACCTCTTTGGAAGCTGTAGTTGGTAGATTCATAAAATACACACGAAAATGAAATCCAACGATCTGATGTTTAAGAGCCATAACCAGTATTATTTCGCCTCCAAAATTGTCAAACCTTCATGAACCAACTCCATAGTTTCGATGGATACTTCATTCGCATCGGCTTTCAGGTCGGTTGATTGTACTTTACTAGGCCATGCATTCTCAAGGATCCATGTGATTATTGGCTCATGGGCTTCATTGAGTAACTTAATAGTAACCGAGCGTCTATACCTGGATCCACTGTCGTTGCCTTCCTGAAAAAAATAGGTTTTTTGCCATTCCGTAAAGAAATTCAAATCTCCTTCGAAGGTGCCTCTTTTAAGGGTCACATTGCTGAACTTGGTGCGCCCTGGTTGAAAGGTGTCGTTATACTTTACATTATTTCCTTCCCTATACTTTATGACTTCTGTTTCAAAGTCCAATCCACTTACCTCTGTGAATCCCATACGAAAATCGCTTCCCCATTCTACTCGAAAGTGAAACTTTGGTAACGGATAATTTCCTATTGCTGCCATATTATTATATTTAATTTTTTAATATTTATTTATATGAACTGAAAGTGCTTATTTTCCACTCTCGGCGGCCTTTGCTGCTTCAATCGCTTCGGCGAGACTATTTTTTTGAGATAGTTTTTTATCGCTTAACTTCTTGGCGTCAATCCATTTCACTTTTAAATTTTCCGTTTCCTCAGTTGCTGTTTCCAAATCGCCAGCAAGGTCATTGTAATAATCACCTTCACTGATCGGAAATACCGGAACCGGCTTAGCTTCCTTATCATCACATGGATATTTTACCTCTTTCACCTCTTTCACCTTCTTTTTTGTTGAGCTGGATTCTTCATCTTCGGGATGACAATGTTCGTGTTCTTCTTCAGGAGTAGTGCCGTTAAAATCCTCTTTAATACCTTTTAGTTTATCCTTAAGGCCTCCTTCTTTGCAAATAGCTGCATAGAGTAGTTTGGCACACTTCAGGGTTTCGATAAGTTTACTTAAGATCGCATCCTGTAGATCACATACCAGGATAATTTTCTTTTCATAGTCCTCCAGGCATTTATAAACCTCTTCTTTCTCCTCGTCACTCACAGTTGTAAGACATTCGACCGCATTTCTGAATTCGATTATTTTGTCTTTCAATCCCACACTGGTATCATCATACGTATAGAGGCAATCGAAGATGCTTTTTACCAAACAAGCTAATTTTCCTATAGCTTCGCTCGTACAATCCGATTTATTACAGACACCATTCACTTGTTCTAACAAGAAGTCCAATTCTGTTACAATTGCCTTTGCTTTTTCATCGGTCTTATCGACAAGTTCATACCAATTCTTAAGCTTGTCTTTCCAGCCTAAAGAATTGACGTACGCTACTTTGTTAAGACTTGTTACTGCCGCTAACTTGTTGTAGTCGTTGCAGACTATTTTGTATTCCTTCTCCCATTTCTCTCGACAGTCCTTGGGTTCGGTAGTACCATTGCCAGAGTCTGTGCAACACTTACTATGTTTTATGAATTTTGATTTTGCCATGATGTTTTTTTTACTTAATTATATAGAGTGCTAATTTTGGTCAGGGGATTGTTTTCCGGAGTATTCTTCACCTTCATCGTCGTCATTGGTGACGCAACATTCCTCAAAATCCTCGCATAGATCCAAACAGCCGTCATCGCATTTGTCCACACAGATGAACTCGATCATGCATTCCAGGCCTTGACTTGTTGTGGACTGGGCATTTTTATCACAAATTACTTGTGCCATTTCTTCAATCACAACGTTCAATTCGCTTCTTGAGGTAACGACCTCTTCGCCGGTTGACTTTATGTTGGTGTCTACGCAATCTTTGAATGGCTTCATTGCATCCAGAACCAAGATCGCATAGGTTTTAAGGCTTAAGGTGTTGGTGAATGTCTGTATTCCTGCAATGGTAACCACAGATTCAAAAGCGTTCTGCCCTTTTTCCGCGAGGGTTTTCGTTTTGATTAGAATTTCCTCCAAAATGCCTTTAGCCGACTCCTTATCGGTATCACCACTCCCTTTTGTCGTCCTAACCGACTTTGGGTAAATCTTACTTTTTACACAGTTCTGGAGCGCACATGCAGCATTATTGGCATCAGCCAGTTTTAAGTGCATTTCGTTTAAAAGTTTAGAAGATTCCTTGATCAGTTTTTCGATCTCGTCATCTTTTTTAACATACGCATCAATATTTATTTGTGCTATTTCGGTTTTCTTGAAATTTTCAATGGTAACACAGGTCATTACGTCTTGATAGAAATCATTGGATTCTTGCGCTCTATCCAAACAGCATATCTTATAACCCCGTTCTGTCTTTTTCGATTCATGCAGGGTATCTCCTGCGGTTTTCAGACTATCCGCAGCGTTCTTATCATTCTTAATAACGGTTAAAGCTTCACATATTACCGTTTCCGGACTTCGTGAACTACCACTATCGTTTCCGTTCATACTTGCCATATCTAACTATTTTAAAGATTTTTAATTTCGATTCATGTACTTATTCAGATAGCATTTTATGGCTGAATCTTAAAATGATAAATTCTGCCGGTCTTACTACTACCATACCAATTTCAACGATCATTCGTCCTTCCCAGATATCAACTTCATCCATAGTTTCGTTGAGTCCAATTTTTACATAGAAGGCTTGCTCCGGTGTGGTTCCCATTAACGCTCCGGCTCTCCATTGTTGCACCAAAAAATTGTCTATCATTGATTTCACTCTGGACCAGGTGTTTAGATCATTGGGCTCGAAGACGAACTGAAGGGTGGCCTTTTTGACAGATTCTTCAACCATATTGAAAAACCTCCTCACAGGAATATATCTCCATTCGTTACTGTTTCCAGCCAGTGTGCGTGCTCCCCAAATAATGGCGTTGCCCCTGCCCACGAACGAGCGGATCACATTGACGGATTTTCCCGCATTCACATCGACATTCAGGCTTTCCTGCTGCTGGTCGGTTACTTTCATGACCGGCTGGATAACGAAGTCCATGTTTACATTGGCGGGTGCTTTCCAGACGCCTCGTGAAGCATCCACGCTTGCATATTGGCCTACTACTCCCGGCGAAGGCGGCATCTCCATGGGTAAATTTCGTATTGAATTTTGGGCCTGGAAATAGGAGGCATTATTTTTTGACTTCAGTTCTGCAAGGGTGCCGCTTAATGAGCCATCTCCTCCTTCGTGAACTATCGTTACGTTTGCGTCGCCAGCTCCTTCACCACCATAATAATAGTCTAAAATGGTTTCGAGATTAGGGAAATACGTGGCTCCATATTTTACGGTGTTCTCTACCGCTGACGTGTTATCGCGCATGGTTTGAATATTGGCCAAAAGATCCGGCTGAGTGGGATCCTGCCAAATGTCCATAACGGTAAAGCGATCTTTTAACTTCTCACATAAATCCATTGACTCTCCAAATAGGTTGTAGAAATCCGGAAAGTTATCCAGTCCCTGACCATCGGGGTAGACAATGAGTGTGATTTCATCTACTTTTTCAGTGGCATCAAGCCCTGCCTTGAGTTGCGCGAAACTCACAATTCCGGTGGAATAGTCGTTCACAGAGACGATCCAACAAGGACCTCCTCCATTTGCGAAAAACATTTGAAGGGCATAGTGCATGATGTATTTGGCCCGATCCCCAATGGACGCCTGAATGATCGTCGCAGCGCTTGGTTGTTCCTTAATAAGAACCAACAGCTCGGTTTCGGGAACCGGATCCCCGAAAAATCGCTTGTATTCCAACAAGGAAGTAATTCTTTTAGGTTCATTCCGTAAGGAATTCTTTCTTTCGTCTTCAGCTATTTGGGTATACCCAATAAAAACGGGAATGGCTGTTTCAACTTGTGCAACCGATGGTGGGAGTTTAGGGATTTCTTCAATATAAACTCCTGGCGTTTTGTAATTCATAATATCGTATTTATTTAAAGTTTATGAGTTCAATAATTTATTTGCTTGATTAATATATATTTCAGAATATATCTTTTCTCCTTCTACCCTAATAGATGGCCTTCGAGGGTGTGGTAGGGTCATAGGCGCTGGGCCTGTAAAAGGCACTAACGTTTCGGTTAAACCCATGGGTTTCCTTGAAATTAATTGCTTGGGATTTAATAGGGGTTGTACCAGGTGGTCTTGGGTAGCCGTGATGTCTGTATTAATGAAATCTATTTCCTGATTGTAACGCCAATAGGTTCTCCTGTTTTTAAATCGAAGCTCAAAAACCGGATGTGAAACCTTTATATTTGATACGTCAATTCTGGCTTTCAGAAACCCTGCAGCATCCAAAAGGCTGAAGGGAGGGTTCGGTTCATCTGAACGAATATCAATAACCCCCAAATATTCTTTGTCATAAATTTCTTCATTTATATAGATGGTATATGTTATTTCAGGGTCTGTATTATGTGTTATTTTCAAAGTATAGAACCCGCTCGGGATTTCAACCGGAGGAACAATGGTTTCATCTACAATAGAAAAATTCAGAAAAACCCTTTCAATAGGATCGGGACTGCTTTTGCTTATTGTTTTTACTGCGTTGCCGTCCTTATCCTCGAGGATAAAATCTATTTGAGTGATATTTTGGTCCTTTTTTAGGGTGTACTCAAAATTGCCAGGCAATAAAACTCGATCGGCATCACCAACAAAACGTCTGTCCACTACAATATCCCATAGATTTAAGTCGCCCCCGTCCGTATTTGTCAATTGTTTTGCTTCACGTATGGATCCGCTAAAATCGACAAGTGTCCCCATTTCATGGATCATTCCGTCTTGATGGGTTTCTGTCTTATTCGCAAGCGGCAGTGATGCATAAGAGGGAAGCACAATCTCATTAAAGGCCTCTTTATCCTTGTTCGTGAAATAATTCACCGCAGTTAAAGGAGGCCTGAGCCCTAGGTTGGTTATACTTTTAAAGAAGGAAAGCCGCGGTCTTACAGAGAAGGTCAGGCTTAGTTTATCGCTAAAGTCGTATTTGGGTTTATATAAGGTTTCTCCGGCCAGACTTTCTACGGTAACCTCCAATCCCACTATAAAGCCCAGCGCCGTTTTTCTCAATAACAATTTATATTCACTCATTCTTCGATCTGTCTCGCCAATGGGTTCTATGCTATATAGCTTCCGGACATCATAATTATTGTGAGCCAACTTTTTGGTGAGAACATCTCTTTTGTCTTCTTCGTTTCTTTCAAAAAAAGAAAAACCATCTGAGGAGGTGAGAAAGTAATCATGTACGATCTGAACCTCAAACAACCTTTTGAAAACAGTGTTACTACTCATCGCAATCTGCATTAGTCATTACCTCGGTGTTCTTTATAGTTTCTATAACAGGAGCTTCTTCTCCGGTTCTTTCCTGAATTTCAACCAGCCTTATTTTATACATAGCGAAGGGAACCTGCTTGCCTCCCAATGAACCCCATAAATGATTAATCTGTTCAAAGGTTAAGGTGTACAATTCTACTTTAAGCGTTAATGCGTCCTTTACTTCCTGAGAGTAATTGATATCGTCTGTGACACTAGTGAACGGGGAATTCTTTACGGTAAAATTTTTTTTGGTCTGAAAAAACTGCCGCACCAATGACAACCTATGCACTGCCCTTTCATAGAAATCGGGCGACGTAAGCCCTTCTTGAATGGAAGTTATAAGAAGGTATAGATTTAAGTAAACAGGAGGATCTACGTACTTGATACCGGTTAATGTGCGTACCATATTGGGACTATTTTTTAAGGCGCTTTCCTCTTCAGTATTTACCAGAGTAATTACCACCTTGTTCTTAAAATAACCTGTGTCATCGCTATCCATTAAGGCTATATTTTGTAAAACGACATCCTCTTTGGGGATTTCGGGATCCACATAGTTGATCAATTCATCTTTTATTAATTTTAGTGCAAGAGCAATCATGGTTTTAAGGCATTGAATGAATTCTTCAAAAAGGGGGATTTAAGTGTATCAAGGTATTTATATTCAGCAGCCAAGTCAATCCCCATTTATAGGGATTTTGAGGTTTACAATTCCCATTCACTTCCAATATTCATAATCGGTAAAGGTTCTGAACGTTGTTCGCGGCTCCCTTTATTTGATGAAAATGACAAATAACTTATCGAACAAGAATGACAAAAGCAGGAGAAGTACTGTAAATACGGTGTCTCAAGGAGAACCGAAATTAATTAAGAACCTGCTAATAATGATTTGGTTCGAGCCTTAGAAGGGATGTTAAAATCACTCAACTATTTAAAAAATAGAAGGTTACGGTTCGACGTAGAACTAAGAGGAGGAGCCTAGCTAGAGGCTTAGGGTTTAAAGAATTTGAATCTGCCAGAAGGAGCCCCGATACTTTACTTAAGTAGCGTTGCATTTCTTGGGGAGATGATGCAACCGGAGCCCTCGGATCATTAAAATTGCCGCCAGGACTAGGATTCATACTGGCAACCAACATAAAACTGGCAGGATAGGTGACCGTAAAACGCGCACGGGAAATAGTGACATCCCTGTCTTCCAAGGCTGTCACATTACTTCCAAGACGCTTCGTTTGAACTCGGGGAGCTCGTCCAAAAACAAAACGCCATAGTGCGCGAGGGAGATTTCCCCCCGTTGAGTGTATTGACCACCTCCTACCAGCGCAACATCAGTGATGGTGTGTTGCCCATTTGTAACATCCGTCTGAAAGCAAAAAAACCGTCCTACCTCCCACTTCCGCCTATAGATGATATAACATTGGGCGCTGAACTTAAACGCCGTAGAATAGCCCTAGAATGGATACAATAGGTGTGTGCGGACTCCTTTGGGATACCTAAAAGATAGCTACCAAAAATGGGAATGGAATAGGAATGTACCTGATACCAAGAAAAGAAAATCCGTTAATGACTTTTTGAAATTCAATTTTTGGGATGACCTAAATAGTTCCCTTTCAAATAAAGTATTGCTATATCGAATTGAGCATGGAATGTATAGAGCGGAATTAGCTAGCATCTTTGGTGTAAGTGAAAGCTCAATTGAACGTCTTGAAAAAGACCAATCCTGTATTTCCAATGAAATGTTTGACCTTTTCGAAGTTTTCATTACAAATAACTTCAAATCTAATTGATAGAGGAAGTATTACCGCATTGGTTCGAGCCCAAGAGGAGGGCTAACAATCGGTTAAATTTTTGTAAATAAGAAAGTTGCGGTTCAATGTAGAACTAAGAGGAGGAGGAGTGACAGTTTGATACCCTATTCATTTTCCTAAATTCCTTCCAAGGCTCCGACCCTATGGCTTAGCTCAATGACCAACGGGCTGGCAGTGCCCTCGGGAGGAATGGTATACCAACTTACATTGCCCAGCCAATAACCAAGGCGACAATTGCAATAAGTAAGGCAATAATGCTAACCGTTTTCCAAGTGGCAAGACCGCGTTTTATGTCGTCTAAATCGCTTGATTCTTCGGCGGGACTGCCTTGTCCCAGAGTATTTGGGTTCTGCCCCAAAGAAGTGGCAATTACCGCACCTGTCCCAATATCTACACGATACGTAATATCTGTCGCATCCAAATCACCAGTGGCTTCAGTAATTGACATGTGTTCTTTTTCGATTTGATCGCCGGCATAGGTAAGCGCTTGCGTTTCCATTTCGGCCGTGCTCAATCTGGATTTCGAATCTGTCCCAATAAAATCGTGAACATGAATAACCTGGCCCGTTCGTTTATCGTATACCAGACATCGCTGGGTTGGAGTTGCGTAAAAAGGTGTTTCCATAATGATGATTTAATTGATTATACCCAAAAATAAAGGATCCATCTTGCCAGAGCATGCGCCTGATAGACCTGAACAAAAAATGTGATACTGGTTGTATTCGTTCGAAAAACAGTCGTTGGACACGTATGGTCCATTGGGAAAGTTGGAAAATTTTCTACCCCGCTGTTGCTTACGATCTGAATAATCTGCGCCTTTCCGGAGTGATGACTATCCCCTGCGGCCCATTTTTGGGCTAACACGATATCTGCAACAATATCCCTGTTGTTTACTTGTACTGTGACGCTGTGGCTATGAGACCCTCCGAAGTGACGAGCCCAGAGCGAACTCCATTGCATTCCTGATACTGCCATTGGTTAAAGTTTGTTTTGTTAAATAATGGTATAAAGGTTGAAAAAATATAGGAGCAATCAAGAGGGAAAATCCCGTTTTTATTGAGGAAAATACTTGTAAATAAGAAAGTTACGGTTCGATATTGAACTAATAGGGGGAGCGAAAGCGACGAGAAGCCATTCACGAAAGTGAGTGGCTTTTTTTTGTTAGAAAAAACTTGGGTGAGAAGTTTATGCCAAGCATAGGCGCAGTAAGTTCAAGAAGAAAGTCTGCGTTTAGAAAAGGTTTGGCAGTACTTTTTAGCGAGGTGCATGGTCCGTCACGCTAGCAAACCAATCAAATATCACAATGTAATTCAATGTCTAATATAATCGTTAGCTTTACGAGTAAAGTATCTAATTTATGATAACGAAATTATTTTCATTTTTCTTTTTTAGCTCCATGCTAGCTATGTCTCAAGTTCAGCTTGGAGATGATTTGAATGGCTTTGAAACCAATGCCGAATTTGGGAAATCTATAAGTATGAGTGAGGATGGAAGCAGAGTCGCGATTTCAGCTCCAAGAACACATCAGAGTAGTTCAGGTTATGTAGAAGTTTATGAATATGATGGAAATTCTTGGAATATTCTGGGTAATAGGATTAATGGTGAAACTTATTTCGGTGGTTCCATAAGCATCAATGCTTCAGGAGATATTCTTGTAGCATCTACCCGCGAAAAAGACCTTACAGCACCTCCATGGCGCGATAGTGTAGTTGAAGTTTTTAGATATACATCTGGTAGTTGGGAAAGGATTGGTGATATGATTCGATTAGAATCTTTAGCTTTGGCACAAGATCGAATTCCAGTAAGCATAAATGCTGAAGGAAATACTATAGCCGTTGGGATTACAGCTTTTCAGGAAGTTCGGGTCTTTGAAAATATCAATGATAATTGGGTGCAAAAAGGCGAATCCCTATTTGGAACAGCAAATCATCCAGAATTCAGTGAAGATGTTGAAATAAGTGCTAACGGGAATCGTATTGCAGTTGGGGATTCAGATTATGATTCGTATCGAGGTTATGTTCAGGTTTTTGAATTTCAAAACGGAAGTTGGCAGCAAGTAGGCCAAAATATTGTAAACCCAAATCAAGGTGTAACTGGTAAATGTGGTTTTCCTGTAGACATAAATTCAGATGGCACTATCATAGCCATGCAATGTCCGAGAGGTGCTGGCGGAAGCAATGGTGTCAATATAGTATTTGAAGAGCAGAACGGTGTTTGGGCGCAAATGGGGGGAAACATCCTCAATTCTCCAGGACCTACTGGAACGGTAAATGGCATTAGTTTAAATAATAATGGAAAAGTAATTGCAATTGGGAATACCTATTGGAAAGGATTTGTAACCGTTTTTCAGTATCTCGAACAGGAGTGGGTTCAGGTCAATGATCAAATAACTGGTAATGGTTTTGGTGACGATATGGGTCGAGGTGTTGCTATCAGCGGAAGTGGGGAAATAGTTGCGGCAGGAGCTCCTGGTATGACTACTCCGAATGGCACAAACTCTGGATTGGCACGAATGTATAGTTTCGATATTGATCCTACTATATTAAGTACACCATTGGTTCCAAATAAAACCCTTTTGATTTATCCAAATCCCTCCAGTGGTCCGTTTAATTTAAAATTTACTCAAGAAGGTGCGTTTGAAATAAACATTTACGATTTTTCTGGGAGAAAAGTGTATTTCAAGAAGCTTCTGGGGAATGAATCTGAGCATCTATTGTCAATTCCTACCCTAAACAATGGAATCTATATTCTTGAGCTTACAACAGGTTCCTCATCTTTATCTCAAAAAATAGTTGTTCATAAATGATAAATGACATATCGAAATGGAGTAACGGAGGTACTATAGATGCAGTGGCCCAAGAAGATAACATTTTCTATACCAATCAATTCGAAAATTCGAATATTATTAGAAGTTAAAAAAGAGCCATTTGAAAAAGTTGCCAGCATAAGAAAACCCCTACAAACACAGAGGCGGTTCGAGACCAAGAAGGGGTCTGAAAATTAATTAAGTGTTTGTAAATAAATGAATTACGGTTCGATATAGAGCTAATTAGAGGAGCAGAAATTGAAAACCCAATCTAGAAATAGGTTGGGTTTTCTGTTTTAAATAGTTAGCCTTATCCATTGGTGAGAAGGCTGTCCTAGGTAAGCGATCCAAGGAGTGCGTCGAAGGGTTTATCCTGAGCTGTCAAAGGGAAAGGGAGTCAGGCAATAAAAATATGGACACTTCAACCAATAATATGTCCACTTCTCCAAGAAAACAGATTGGAACAAGTTGATTCTTTTAGTAATTTGCTTCATAATGTAATTAAAAACATTCGAATCATGACAATCATTCATTTAGCTTTAGCGGTATTGTTAACTACAAGTTGTCCCCCGCTGGCGCCAGTTTACAACTGGTGCCCCACCTACCCCAACCACCCATCCCTATCCAAACTCCGATACTGAATAGCCTCAGAAATATGAGTGCCATTTATCGCTTCTGAAGCCTCCAAATCGGCAATTGTACGTGATACCTTAAGAATCCTGTCGTAAGCTCTTGCCGAAAGATTCAATCGCTCCATGGCACTTTTCAATAGTTCCAAAGAAGCCGCGTCTATCTTACAGTATTTTCTAATTTGCCGTACACCCATTTGAGCATTGTAGTGAATGTGTTCTAACTCTTGAAATCAATCGGTTTGAATACCTCTAGATTGTATGACGCGTTCCCTAATTATGATACTCGGTTCTCCTTTTTTGCGGCAAGAGTTATTGCCTTGCACTTGTCGATGGGCTCGTCTCATTTTTTCTAATTAAAATACACCCCTTTAAAAAGGGGCGAAAACCCCTTGTTTATTGTTAATCAGTGATTTACATTTAATAATTGATTCTTTTGTTTTTTTATAACGATAAATAATAGTGATATGAAAGTGCTAAAAATATACATAAAATCATCGATAATACTCTTAATTACCCTATGCACCAGTGTTGGTTTCTCTCAAGTTGATCGGGTAACATCACCAAATTCACGAGTATCTCAACAAGTCTATGACGGGTCTACTTCTCAAGACATATTCAAAGGCGTTGCTTTATTAATTGGAAATGATGCTTATTCCAGCCCTAATAAATTAAAAACTCCGGTCCATGATGTCAATTTAATTAGACAAAGCTTAATTGATTTAGGCTATACGGTCATCATTTCTAAAAACGATGACCGTAGCACTATGATCCGTTTTATGAATGATTTTATAAATAAATCCAAAAAGGCCGATCTCACTTTTTTTTATTACGCCGGACATACGGTGCAAGCTAATGAGAAAAATTATTTAGTGCCGATAGAGGCCAAGTTATTGGATGAAACTTTAATACCCGATGAAAGCATCGATTTGGATTGGTTTATCCAAAGCTTGGATACAACGAAACAAAATGTGATCTCCATTGATGGTTGTTTTCCTAAAAGGTTCCCATTTTACGTTTCCGTTGACATTAAGAAATCATGTTTTGCCATTCCCAAAAAAGTACCCTCAAAAACCTTTATTTCGTTTACATCTTTGCAATATGAACTATTATCCACTACCTCAAGAAGAAATAGTTCTTTTAGTCATACATTTTCTAAAGAATTGAAGACTGGTAGAAATATTTATGATGTTTTTTATAATACCAAAGCCTCTATAAAAAGGGAAACTCGCGGAAGGCAAGACATAACAACCTTTGGGAATGCCTCGTATATACGTTGGAAGGATGGAAAATTCTCTAAAATAACCGCGATGCAAGGGTCATTTCCTTGGCCACCGCCAAAGGCATCAACAACAGTAACACCAGAAATTCTCACACCACTATTTAAAGACTTTAATACGCTTGGAGGTGTTAATTCTCATTTAATCTCTGCCTTACGAAATCTTGATTATTCGGATAAAAGTTATTTTTCTATTAGTGATGGCACAACCAATCATGGCTTTGCCATTGCTACAAAACTAGAACAAATTAACGAGGATCGATCTTCTAAAAAATCGGAGGAGGGCCGGTGGGACGAGAGACTATTAAATGACACTAAATTTTCATTTGGCGGTTATATTAGTTCGCTATTTTTTCCGCGCAAAGGTTATTTCCGGGTCATTGTTTTCGTGATAACCGATATTAACTATGTACAATCTGATGCAACAGTTGGTCGCGATCAGGCCATTTCTTGGGTTCAAACTGGACATCAAGAACTTGACTCCAAAATAGCAACTAAATCTAGTCAAAATTATAGGGTGTCAGCTCTGATTTATGAATATAAATTATCGGAAAATGACGTAAGGGCAAAGCTGAATAAATCATCTGGTTATACAGGGCCTGATCATTTGAAAAAATCTCAGATATGGCGCGAATTAACCCAACATAAATGAAAACAATCCACCAAGCCAGAAAACGCTTTTTAGCAATATTTTTATCTGGTTTCGTATTCTTATTTCTTATCCTTCTCGGCCAAACATTTGCCGATGAATATGAAGATGCTACAATCTATGTTTGGTTGTGGTTTTTATTTCTCTATATACCGCAGGTCTTACTATTATTTCGTGTAAGAGCTGACAATCGCAAAATAAATATTTTCGGCTTATCTATTCTTTCCGTTTTGCTAGTTATTTCAACTTGTCTCATAATTTTATTACGACCATTTATGGAACTATCTACGATTAAAGTGTTGACTAGATCCATATTCTTCCTCGTCCCTTTAGAGGTCCTTTTAATGGTATTATTAAAGAAAATTATGATGCCTCGGGATGATGACCAGCATTCACCAGATCCAAAAGTTTTTATTTCCTACAATCATAATGACAAAGCAATCGCCATAAAAATAAAAAAAGCCATAGAAGCTGCTAAAATTGAAGTGGTGATCGATAGTAAGAACATGAAAGCCGGTGAAGACATAAACACATTTATCCGTAAGTCTTTAAAGGCATCAACAATAATCGTTTCTCTAGTCTCTAATTCAAGTTTAGAATCGGCTTGGGTAGGAATGGAAACCATAGACACGGTGTTTTTGGAGACCTATACTGATAACAAAAAACTTATCGCCTGTTATCTTGAGGACGATTTTTTTCAAGATGATTATACATTAAAAACGGTGACTAAAATTGAAGTAAGAATTAAAGAACTTGAAGAGTTAATCCGACAGTCTCATGTAAAAGGTATCAATACAAGGGATTTGGATAATAAGCTTACCCGGCTACGAAACTTAAAAAATAACATGGATGCCATTATTGCGAGATTACAAAACAGTCTATGCTTGGATATAAGCCCCGGTGCATTTGAAACAAGCATGAAAAAACTACTAGATACAATACAAACAGATATTCATTAGATTGTATAAATGTTTCCGCTAGTAACGTCTGACGACGGGTCTTTCTATCCCATCTCTGTCCAGACATCAGTACTAACGGGATCTGGAAGAGTGCATTCAATAAAAAGTGAAAGTTGAGGTTGATATAGGTAAATTTTATACAATTTATTGGAAACCAAATAATTTATGTTTGTAATGCAACAATGTCATTATACCTATTAGCACAAATCTAATTACTCATGAATCCCCTTTTTAGATGAATGTTAATTAATACTGTCATTGGGTTATGAATATAATTTAAATGTAATAGGCTCTTGTATTTTTCATAACAATATTCTTTCGTTTATTTAAATTTCCTCTGCTGTAAAAATCTGCCCTATCAAATAGGGTAGTTTTTATTGTAGTTTCCTTAACTCTAATAATTTAACTGTTTAAAAGAGGTGAGAATATATTTTCACAACATCTAACCCAAGTCCTTATTTTACATTATTTCAAAATGCTTCATGGGACAGCTTATTTTAAAAGTATCATAAAGGTTGTAGGGATATATTTTTTGGGGTGATATAATTCTAATCATTAAAATCTATAATCTGCTTCTCAATAGCAATACTTATCAGTTCGGCAGATGTTTTGACATTGAGCTTATGCATAATGTTTCTTCGGTGTGTTTTTACAGTATGGATACTAAGAAATAAAACTTCACTTATTGCTTTACTGTTCATACCTTCTGCCAAACATTTAACCACTTCTTTTTCACGATTTGACAACTCGTCAACTATTATTTTTGATTTGTTTTTACCTCTAAAATAATCAAATACCTGATCGTTGATTTTGGTGTGAAAATAGTTTTTCCTTTGGCTCGTTAATTTAATTGCCTCTATTAGTTCTAATTTGGATGCATCTTTAATGATGTAGCCTTGGGCGCCATTTTTTAAAGAATCTCTTATTTTCTGGATAGATTGATGCATCGTAAGCATTAGTGTAGGGGTGTCAAACCCCTTTTTCTTTAATAAATTTAGAGTTGCTATACCATTTATAATAGGCATATCAATATCCATCAAAATAACATCTATTCCAGTTTCTTCTAATATTGAAGAAACAAGATTCCCATTTTGAGTATGAGCTACAACTTCAATGCCATCCTCAGGTTTAAATAATGATTTTAAACCTTCAGCAAATAAATGATGATCATCTACTATCAATACTTTTATCATAATTATATCAATTCCGTTTTGATTGTAATTGGTAAATCAATATTCACAGTAGTTCCACTAATAGGATTGCTATCAAATGAAATCTGTCCTTCATAATGAGCAACTATTTGTTTTATACTTTCTAAGCCCATACCATCAAACTCTTTTTTCGTGTCAAATCCCTTACCGCTGTCTTGAACCAAGATATTGATTAGGTTTTCATTATTAAAACAAGTAATCAATATGGATAGTTTATTAGATTCTGCATGTTTAAGTACATTGCTAACTAATTCTTGTACAATTCTATAAATTATAATCTCGTTTTCAGAATCTATAATTCCGCCATTCATGGAGGCCGAAAATTCCACATCCAATTCTTTAGATTGCTGCAAGTGAACTGTTAGCTCTTTTAAAGCTGGAACAAGACCAAAATCTTCAGAAATTCCCATATTTAAAGAATGTGACATATTTCTAATATCAGAACAAGCCTGATCTACCAAATTGATAAGAGTATTATGATTTGGAATGGCATGCTCCTCTATGCTACTTATATTTACCTTAATAGTAGCTAAGAGGCTTCCAAAATGGTTATGTAATTCTTGAGCTAGACGCTTCTTTTCATTATCCTTCCCTTGAATCATAGATTGCAATACTTTTGTTTCATGGGATTTGAGTAAATCTTTAATCTTATCGTTATGCTCTTTTCGCTGGTGCGTGGCAATAAGTTTTGTTGTTTTAAATCTTTGTCTAAAATATAACAGCGTTGTTATTGATAAGATTAACAATATGAAAGCTATTATGATGTAGTTTGTATTTAGTTTTTCACGTTTTTCAAGTAAATCAATCTCTTTTTCTCTTAAATTAACTTCAAAGTCTGTACGTACATTTGCTATTTTTTTTGTTTGTTCTTTATTTTGAATACTATCACTATACACATGATACTGTTTATGGTAGTTAAGGGCTTCTCTATAATCTCCCTTTTCGGTGTAAAGTTTTGAAAGCAATAGAACTGCATCTCTTATTTGTTCTTTCAAGCCAAGGTTTTTAGACATTTCCATTGACTTCTCTGTATGAAATATGGCTTCTTCAACCCTATTTTGTTCTAAATAAATACTGCCTATTTGATTGTGGTAATCTGCCATCCCAAACTGATCTCCAAGAGGTTCTAGCATATTGATTGCCTTAAGTAAATCCAGCTCTGCTTTAGAATAATTTCCTTGTTTCCAATAAACCAAAGCTCGATTTCCTATGGTATATGCTTTACCTATAGACATATTTATTTCATCAAAGATGGGCTCCGCTTCATTGTAATGAGCAAGGGCCGCGTCCAACTTACCTTCCGAATAATAGTTAAAACCTGTATTTAAAAGTGCAATACATAAACGCTTATTGACCTTTTCTCTTCTAAATATTTCTATGGCCTTGGTCTGATATACCAACGAATTGGTATAATCTTCATTGGCTATATAGGTATTCGAAATTTCACTATAGGCTTCTGCTTCAAAAATAGGAAACTCATAATCAGTAGCCATTCTGGCGCTCTTAAACAGATTTTTTAAAGATTTTTCTAAATCTCCCTGTAATCGATAAGCCACTCCTTTTGCGTTATGAGCCTGTATGGCGTAATACATGGGTCGATACGATTTGGATTTCTTTATCAACAAATCGGCATAAACTAGTTTATCTTCGGGGAGGGATGACTTTACTGTAATTAAATACAATAATTGCGTAGCAACAGAGTCTGATAAGTTCTTATTCAGCTTATAAATGTTTATCAAACTATCAGCCTCCTTTTGATGTTGGCCGTGAATAGTGCCAACAAAAAAACAGGAAGTAAGAAAAATCAAAAAAATCGCCCTAATTCTCATAGAAGTCTCCGTATCAAAAAGAGGTTTTAATCTTGTTTAACCTGTAATACAGGATCTATGCTAAATTTGTATGTTTTTTCAGATCCATCCATCGTTTGATATTCAAGTAAAATATCCAGTGTGAAATTCAAAGGGGCTTTAAGATCCACGACATCGGTTTCTAATAAAAAACTACATTGAGGATCGTCAGCAGATACTTCTGGACTCATAGGAATATCTACTGCCTCATTCGAGTTAAATCCAGTGAAATACAACTTATTTCGAGAAAACAAATATAGAGGCAGGATCGTAAAGTATACGTTTTGATCTTTTTCTATTTCGATTTGAAATTTCTTTATGGGGTCTCCCGTAGCCATGGAGCCTTGATCATAAATAAGACAGTAGTTTACAGCCATTTTGTCTAATATTGGCGGATTCATATTGGCTAACTCGGCAATCTTATCGGCATTAATTTGAAGAAAAATATGTTTCGAATTTGTCATGACTTCTTGTAGATTTTAATGATTAATAAAAGTAATTTAAAATTAACGTATTTAAAGGTATAGAATTTAAAAAGAAGGGAGTGCCTCGGTAAACACACCTGCCCCACATTATTTTGTGCAAGTTTCTAAAAACTTTAGCCGTTACGTTTTATTAAAAGAAAGTTACCTTTGGGGAAAAAGGCAGCTTTCTTTGGTCTAGTTTAAGATTTATTGATAACTATGAATAGATAATTCCATTACAGTATCGTTGTCATCATTATCCTCGGAGTCTTCAGATGTTACGGTGTAAGTATTAATAACTGGCCCAATTTTTTCTGTTTTTTGTTCAGTTCCATGTGCTGGAAAATATGTACTTCCTCCATCTTTTGAATAACTAAAGGTGAATTTTACAGTAGCCGGTAAAGGTACATCAGTTAATGAGAAATGCCCTTTAAAAGGAACATCTTCTCCTGTTCCATTGAACTGTCCAGTTTGAGGAGATTTACTACTACTAGAGATAACTTCTACTATTACATTTTGAATATAAGCTGCATTTGTAACTCCAGTAATTGTAATTGTGGCCTCGCCCTTACCTGGAATATTAACTGTTTGAATATTGTTTGACATAATATATTAATATTTGTTTCCTACTCTATTTAAAATAGGCTTTTCGGATACCGCCCTGTTGTAATTTAAATGCGCATTATAAATTATAAACATCGCAAAATTGCAGGATTTTATCAATCAAAATATCATACTAAAGAGGTGTTTTAGTTAATACCCCAAAAGAGGTATGGGCTAATACTTTTTGGTAGTGTCGTAAAACCAGAAAAGAACTGTAAAGAACCATTTTGAACATTATCAAGATTATTTTCGATAGCTTTGATCATCACCTATCTCCCAACAGATGCTCCCATCCTACCCCAACCGCCCATCCCTATCTAAACTTCTATATTGAATCGCTTCGGAAAAATGGGTGCCGTTTATCAAAAGTGGGAATGGAATAGGAATATACCCGATAAAAAGAAAAGAAAATAAGTTAATGCCTTTTTGAAATTCAATTTTTGGGATGACTCCAGTAATTCCCTTTCAAATAGAGTATTGCTATATCGAATTGAGCATGGAATGTATAGAACTAATCTAGCGAACGATTTGGGTATAAGTGAAAGCACAATTGAACATCTTGAAAAAGGCCAATCCTGTATTTCCAATGAAATGTTGGGCCGTTTCGAAGTTTTCATTACGAGTAACTTCTAGCCTAATTGATAGAGGAAATATTATCGCTTTGGTTCGAGCCTAAGCAGAGGAGCGGAACTCCTGACGCTTAACCAAATGCTATGTTTTGAATCCCTATAGTGTTACTCTATAATGATTCAAAGCCGCTAGTTATATTATTATTCCCTAGGGTATTGCTGTATAAAGATTGATAACCTACGCCTACATTTCGATTATCTGAGCTGTCATCATTTAATCCTGCATCTATACCAAAAAAAACAGAGGACCCGTCTTGTGTACCGTCATTATCAGATTTTCCATCGCTTAAATCGTCTATTTTTTCTATCGAAGTTTTTGTGTCTTTCAACAAAACCCAATTACTCCCATCATAATAATAAAATCCAGTTGTGTTATCTCTTTGGTAAACGATCAGACTTGTTGCCGGTGATACAATTCCATTTTTTTCTACTTGCGTCAATCTCGGTATTAGCACTCCGCTTATTTTTGAACTAATGTCTAACATTGATGAAGCGCTAGGAGTGGTAGTGCCTATACCTACTTGGGCATTCAAAGAGGCCATTGCCAAAAACAGTATGGTAAAAATTAATTTTATTCTTTTCATTTTAAAAATTATTAACCTACCACAAACCTTTACGTATCATGTTGACGGGAATTTTACTTATTAGTTGCATTCCCAAATAAAAAATGATCCTAGGTTATATCCAATAGTAGAAAGCGGGACTGACTATATTGGTCCAATGGCCAGGGGAGCTGATTCGAACTGTTGTGCTGGCACAACCTTATTACTAGCCTTGAAATTATCGTGAGTTCATAAATTAATTTTTTATTAATTTATGAACTGTGGTTTTATTTTTAGATGAAACGTTTACTAAATAAAACCCTTCCGCAAGAGAACTAACATCGACTGTATTCGTGTTGGCTTCAGAAAGTACTAGCATACCCAGTCCATTATAAATCACAATTTTTTCAATTGTAGTAGTTGATTTAATTTGAATAATATCGCTCGCTGGGTTTGGATACATACTATAAGTTTCAACAATATTATCGAAAATCCCCAAGGGGTCTGTTTCTAATTTAACTACCCAAACATCTGAACCACCATGATTTCCGCTTACATCCCCATCATTCGATGCGGTACCTCCACCAATAATATAGCCTCCGTCTGTAGTTAGTTGACCACCTCCAGCGTTTTCACCAAAACTACCTCCCATAGACTTTTGCCATAGCACATTACCAACTTGATCTAGGTGCACTATCCAGAGATCTTGACCACCATGATTTCCGCTTACATCCCCATTGTTAGATTGAGAATCACCAACAACAATATAGTGACCATTTGGGCTAATTATGACGTCCCACCCACCATCAGGATCACTACCACCCAAGGTCTTTTGCCATTGAAGATTACCGGTATTATCTAATTTAATAACCCATACATCATAATTACCATTATTACCACTTACATCCCCGTCATTGGATAGTGTAAACCCAACCCCAATATATCCTTCATCACTGGTTTGTTTTATAGAAATAGGGGTGTCTTGAGAACTACCACCATAGGTTTCTTGCCATTGTATGACTCCGGTGTTATTTATTTTTACAATCCAATAATCAACACCCCCCTGATTAACACTTACATCGCCATCACTAGAACTACTTTCGCCACCAATAATATAGCCTCCATCTGTAGTTTTTGCAATGCTTGTTGCAACATCAGAACCACTCCCGCCTAAAGACTTCTCCCATTGTATGTTGCCCGTAACATTAATTTTTGCAATCCAAATATCTTTACCGCCATGATTACCACTTACATCACCATCTGTAGATTCAGAAGTTCCAATTACTATATACCCTCCATCTGCGGTTTGTAGGATATCAGCGCCAACGTCTTCATTACTACCCCCTAAAGATTTTTGCCATTGAAGGTCCCCAAGAGTATTCAATTTTACAACCCATATATCTCCGAGTCCATGGTTTCCAGTAACATCCCCTCCATTGGTATCAGACCGACCAATTAATATATAACCGCCATCGATAGTTTGTTTCGTGTCTATAGACAATTCACTACCCGGCCCACCCAAAGCGTTTTGCCACTCAAGTGCTCCGGAGCTATCTAATTTAACAACCCAAACGTCAGAAAAACCTCCATGATTTCCAGTAACATCCCCATCATTCGATGCGGTACGTCCAGAGATAAGATATCCATTATCTGTGGTTTGAATACAACTATGTGCAGTTTCATTAGCAGTGCCTCCCAGGGTTTTTTGCCATGTAATAGCAGGAGCTTGGGCATACATGGTAATAAAACAGGATACTGTGAAAAAAAATAGTGTTAGGTACATTTTTTTGTTGAAAGCGACTCTTGTTCTTGAAGTGGTTTTGGTCATCATCCTTTTATTTTAAGATTAATATTTAGTGAACTGCGTGCTTTTTATAATTTTATTTTTATGTATTATTTTAAGTTGATAAGTCCCTTCTTCTAAATGATTTATATTTATATAAATGTTGAAAGAACTTAATTCATTGATATGCCCTTCTATCTGTTTTATCTTTTTCAAATTCCCTTTTTAAGCTAAAACTCTTTTCGATTAAAATACGTTTGTAAATGTAGAATGATAGCATAGTAACAATTATAACAGTTGTAACTAATGTTATTAATATTGTAACAAGGCTTGATTAAACTTGTATTATGGATTAGAGGTGTAACATTGTAAGAAAGAAAACGAGATACTAAAGATTGTTTTTCCTAGTTGCATATTCTGATGGTGTGCAACGGTACGCTTCTTTAAAAGATTTGCTAAAATAAGCGTGGTTGTTAAAGCCAACGGTATAACCTATTTGAGAGATATTAAGATCTGAATTTTTAAGTAATTCTGCAGCTAATTTTAAACGTTCTGAACGTATAAATTCTGATGTAGCTAATCCTGTGAGGGCTTTTAACTTTCGGTGTAGTTGCATCCTACTCATTGCAGTAGCTTCACAAAACTCGTGAACACTAAATGTTGATTCAATAAGTTTGGAGTCCAAAATTATTTGAACACGTTCTAAAAAAAGCTCGTCTTTAGAGGCAACAGAAATATCTTTAGGTTTTAAGATGATTTCTTGACTGTATCTCTCTTGAAGCTTTTTAAGGTTTTCTATACGTTTTTGTACTTTTACTTTCAATAAATCCTCACTAAAAGGTTTTGTAATATAATCGTCCGCTCCAGTTTTAATACCTGTCAATTCATTTTCTTCGCCAGATTTTGCAGTTAATATAATAATAGGGATATGACTTGTACGTTCATCATTTTTTAGAGTACTACATAGTTCAATGCCATTTTTTATAGGCATCATAACATCACTTATAATAATATCTGGAATATTTTTAATAGCCAAGTCAATACCTTCTTGTCCATTTTCTGCCTCTATAACACTATATTCCTTTTTAAAAATAGCATGCACATACCGTCTAATATCTGCATTGTCATCTACAATTAATAAAATTAACTGGTCTTCGCCTACAATAGGCAAATCTTGAGTAACAATGCCATCATTAGTATCTAAAGAATAGGTTGTTTTATTTTCAAGATTTAATGGCATTTCTTTTACAAACGCTGTTACGTTAAAAGCCGATTTATTTATGGGTAGTACAACTTTAAAACATGTCCATTTGTTAGGCATACTTTCAACAGATATTTTCCCTTTATGTAAGCTTATTAATTCTTTTACTAACGATAGCCCAATACCAACACCAAGCTTATCTTCATTCACTTGATAAAACCGTTCGAAAATATTATTAATTTCATTTTTTGATAAGCCTTTTCCTGTATTTTTAACTTCAAAATGTAAGTTGTCATTTTCAACTAAAGCATAACATTCTATCGTACCATTTTCATTTGTATACTTAATAGCATTAGACAACAGGTTGACCACAATTTTTTCTACAGCATCCTTATCAAACCAAGTTTCATTTTTAGTTGCATTTATTTGAGGAGCAAATGTGATGTTGTTTTGTTTTGCAATAAATGTAAAGCCATCGACCAACGATCCAATAAATGGCACTATTTGATGATTGGAAATTTTGAGTTGAAAACGTCCGCTCTCAATTTTTGAAATATCCAACAACTGGTTTACCAATGAAAGTAATCTGTTTGAGTTGCGTTGCATCATTTCCAAATTACTACGCTCATCATCTTTCAAATTTTCTTTTTTTAATTGCGCATTAATTGGACCAGAAATAAGTGTTAATGGTGTGCGAAACTCGTGCGAAATATTTGCAAAAAAATTAGATTTTGCAATATCCAATTCCTTTAATTTTTTATTGGTTCTTTGCCTGCTTTTATATTGAAAAAAGAAAAATATACCAAGTAAAATGGAAAACCCTAAACCACTTAATAGAAGATTTCGCTGATTCTTTTTTTGTTGCTCAACAAGTTCATTTTTAGACTTTAATAACTCTATTTCTTTAGCATTTTTATTGTTTTGATACTTAGCATCTAAGGTATTTGAGATTTCAATAATATTTTTATTATATAAACTATCTGAAAATTTATTATGCATTTCGGCAAAATCAAATGCATTTTTATAATCCCCCAAGTTGCTATACGATTTCGATAAAAACTCATAAATCGCTATTGAAATTTCTAGTTTATTTAACTCTATTAATGCTGGCAAAAGAGCATTACATAATTGAATACATTGTTTATATTCCTCTCTTAAAAAAGCACCTTCAGCAAGACCATATCCAGTAATACTTAATTGTTGTATGTTATTAACTTCAATCGCTAATTTATTGGCCTTAAGGTAATTATCCTCGGCAAAAGCATATTCTTTTTTATTAATTTGTATTCTTGCTATATTAGATAGTACCCTGCTTTCACCCAATTTATCGCCTAACTCCTTTTTAAGCTCTAAGGCTTCGTTTAAATATTTTTCTGCTCGTTCATAGTCATTATCTTCAAAATCAACAACACCTAAATTTGTTAATATTGCAGAAATACCTGGTTTAAATTTTAATTCTTTTACAAGAGCTAATGCAATTTTATAATGTTCTATTGCTTTATCCTTTTGCTTTAAAGTTTTATATATTGAACCTAATAAATTATGAATTCTTGCCTCCGTATTTTTATCTCGAGATTTAATAGCATAAGGTAGGGCACCAAGGTATAATTCTGAAGCTTCTTCTAATCTAGATTGTTCATGTAAAATATTCCCTTGTTCAACTTTAATGCTAGTAATTCCTTCTAAGTCTTCAAGCTTAATATAAATTTTTAAAGCTTCATTTAAAGCATAGTCAGATTTTGAATATTGCCCCAAATCTCGTAGTATAGAAGCTTTCCAGTATTTAGAATTTGCTAAACTTAATTCTAATCCAATTTTTTGAGATAATGCTTCAGCTTTAATAGTATAATCTAAAGCAATATCTGCATCTGTGCGAGCATATTGTAAAGAAAGTTTTATATAAGTGTCAATTTTAATACTATCATTTTTTGTTGTGCTAACTACTTGTTTTAGGCTATCAATTTTAGATTGCGAAAATAGTATAGATGCATTTAAAAGACAGAATATTAAAAATACTATATTTTTTAATAGTTGAAACTTTAAATATTGCGTTTGAAACATACACACTTTATCGGATAGTGTATAAATTTACAAAAAAAATGTAATTGAGTAACTCACATAGGTAATGGGTCAAAAGCTCCCTAAATCAGATGAAAATCGGTTAGATATTGCACATTAAAATGTTACAATTCATAACGGAACTAATAGGGGGGCGCTATTCAAATTTGTAATTTCTTAATCTTTTATTCGACTTTAAATCTGTATTATTCAAAACCATAAGTGGTTAACTATTGGTAGTGCAAATTTGGACGGCGCTTCTCTTAACCAGCGTCAATTCGTTAAAAAAACCTTTGTGAGCGCCGACTAGATCATCTACATCCCGTTGCCGCAATCCTCTATCGATCCTAGCCTTTCTCACTTCATCCCTAACACTGAGAACTTCTGTTGGATATTGAATATGCCTAGATTTAGGGTGTTTTAGGTTAGTGGTAAAATGGGGAACGAAACGTAATCGTTTCGCCAACATTGCCTTTCCAGAACCCGGTGGTCCAATTAGAATAACAATATGTCCCCCCGCTGGTGCCAGTTTACAACTGGTGCCTCTATCACCCCAACCAACCATCTCTATCTAAACTTCTATATTGAATCGCTTCAGAAATATGGGTGCCGTTTACCAAAAATGGGAATGGAATAGGAATGTGCCTGATATAAAGAAAAGAAAATCCATTAATGACTTTTTGAAATTTAATTTTTGGGATGACTCAAGTAATTCTCTTTCCAATAGAATATTGTTATATCGAATTGAGCAAGGAATCTATTGAGCGGAATTAGCTAGCATCTTTGTTGTAAGTGAAAGCACCATTGAACGGCTTGAAAAAGGTCAAGGTTCAATTTCGCAGCCTCTTCGACAAATAATTGAATTGATCATTTTGAAAACCGAGTGCTAAAGTTGGAAATCTCCATAACAGAATTAAACATGTCAGAACATTATATACAACTATTGGATATATTTCGAGTTGATGAAAAGTCGTACAAAAATCCTACCTTTAAGATAATTATAAAATCGACAAAAAAGGTCTGACACTAGAATGTATTTTTAAGTATACGGCTAAGCGGTTCTGTCGCATCTGTTATAATTGAGGCTATTTTTGGACATTTTCGGTATACTTGAAAAATGTAATTGACTGAATATCAGCAGATATTTTTTTCTAGTTTGGTGTACATTATTGTAAAAATGAACAGATGCGACAGAACCTTATGGTGTCACCTTCGAACAACAGCTTACAACACTTTTTGATTATGCTTTATTGCATATAAGTTCCATCGGGCAATACCGTTGGGAATTTATACGTCGGATTACTTAATAAGGCATGTGCCGTCGTATCAACGCTTTCAACTAAGGCAGATGTATTTAAATCCCATTCGTCACTAATCTCGTTTAGGCGGAATTCTTGCGCACCTAACATAGAACTCATTACCCAATATATATACTCCCCGGCCTGACATTGATAGTCACAAGTTTGGTCATTGTATGTATACCATGCATTTGAAGGATATGGATTTGGAATAGTTGTAAATTGTCCTCCTCGTGCAATATCCATTGCTTCGGACATTTCTGTTCCTATATTGGTTCCAAATACATTCGGATATGCACTTTCATGTCCAGCATGTGTGACAATGTGCCACACCTCTTCCAGAGCCGCGTCAAATTCACCCGTCCGACCATTGGCCACAAAACTGGGATGGGTTTCATTATTTCCCAGATCTTGGCCTATTCTCCCATTAATAAAAGCGTTATCCAGATCGCTTTCAGAAGCCCAAAGCACCATATAGGCTTTATTTGCAAGCATAGCGTCCATAACTGCTTGGTTATCGATCGTGCCATCTTCATCGTTATCTAGGTACTGTGCCAAAAGATTTGTTGTGTGTAATAAATTAGCGTCGGTAAAACCTGCAACGGCATAAATATCTATACCAAAGACCACTACCTTTCGGTTAAAATCGGGTAATATGCCATCAGTATTCGGTACAATTACGAAGTTCGGGTCATTGCCTGGGTCAATGGTAGACCCTGTCGTTGGAATTGTTACATTATCATCCTTTGAGCATGAGACAAAACTCGGGATTAACACGCAAATAGCGATTAAAATTATTGAATACATGTTAGTTTTCATTTTCTTTAGGTTTTATAAATTTTAATGAATTAATTATGTTCGAATATTCTATACCAGAACCGCAAAAGAGGCTCCAACCGTATATTTTTTTCTACTAAAAGAGTCCGACTTCTTCCATTAACACTCTTTTAGCCACTAACTAGTTGATTTAAAGTTCATAGCGATTCTGCTTGAAAATTACCTAATGAGTTATTACTAGTAATGATATTGGATATATTACCTATTAAATTCACTAGTGGAGTTGAAAACAGAAAAGAAAAAGAAGATTTTCATGTATTTGTTATTTAATTTTCATCCAAACGACACTTTCATTGGGAGGTTTCCTTAGAATTTTGAAAAAGAGTTTTTCTGATTCTACTCGGACTCTTTTAGGGACTGCTTATATTCCATAGGAGTCATACCTTCAATGGTTTTGAAGGCACTATAGAAGGTTGATTTTGAGGAAAACCCAGCTTCTTGGGCGAGACCTAATGTGGAGAATTGCTGCCTTTTTGGCGATTGAAGTAATTTTTTAAATTCTACTATTCGAAAACTATTAATAAAATGATAGAAATTATTCTCTGAATGTAAATTAATAATTTTCGACAGTTCCTTTTCTTTAATTTCAAGGAAATCAGATAAAGATCGTAGGTTCAATTTGGGATTCGCAAATAACCTTTCGTTCAAAATGCGGTCTTTTATCATTTCAAATTTCTCAGACTCTTTTAGAGAAAAATCTCTTTGCACGTCTGGTTTTGTAGATCTTTCTTCATTATCCTTAGTGTGAGTTGTAAATAACCCTTTTTTAAATATTTCATTCTGTGAAAAACCATTGTGGCCAATCCAGTACACCATGAAAAAGGTTAAAATAGTTGAAACAACGGCAAAATATTCTCCAACTCCTATATCAAATGCGCCCACGATATCCTCTATTATCCAAAGCAAATGAAAGCCCAAATAGATAAAAACGATTGCTTTTATCCATACTAACGCTTTATTTTCCGGATCTGAATAAAAATTATTCACACTAGCTTTATGATGTTTTAAAACTTTTAACATGTAAAGTAGAACAACGATATTAAAGAAATATTCAAGGGGAAATAAATACTCAAAGTAGTCATCTGAATAAAGTAGGAAATTCGCAATGACCCCAGGAAGAAAAAGCAATGGATACCATTTTTTGAACTTTATGTTGATCGTTCTATTAACATACAAAAGAATGAGAGGAATAGTAAACAAAGAAGTTGTTGGAATTCCTATGTAATCTTCAGAAAAGCTTTCAGAAAGAGCGTCAAAAATTTCGATACCTAGGCTCCACAAAAATAACCCTAAATAGATATTCGCTTTTGAATTATTGGATTTAGCTGTTAGAAAAAGGAGTCCAAGCATAAACGCGCCGGAAGAAGCTAGGACATTCAGAACGGATAAAAAGGAAGGATCAAATTGCATACTACAATAATACGTATAACATTTTATTCTCTTAATCATTCAATTCAAACCGATCTGAACTTCGATTTATCCGTTTTTCAATGAGTCATTTTTGGGCTTATAATGATAATAAGCCCTTCCTAACTTCATCGTTGAAAAACAAGTGGTGTGTTGCCCATTTGTAACATTCGCCTGAAAGTAGAAAAACCGTCCTACCTCACACTTCCGCCTGTAGATGACGTAACCTTGGGCGCTGAACTTAAACGCTGCAGGTTGGCCCTAGAATGGACACAACAAGTGTGCGCAGACTACTTTGGGATACTAAAAGATAGTTACCAAAAATGGGAATGGAATAGGAACGTACCTAATATCAAGAAAAGAAAATTCGTTAATGCCTTTTTGAAATATAATTTTTGGGATGACCTAAGTAATTCTCTTTCAAATAGAGTATTGTTATATCGAATTGAGCATGGAATGTATAGAACGAATCTAGCTAATAATTTGGGTGCAAGTGAAAGCACCATTGAACGTATTGAAAAAAGAATTGATATGGTATCCAAAGAACAAATAAAAAAAGTTCACGAACATATTAACTAGGAGATATCAAAACCAATACTTACAATAGGATAGAATAATTAACGAACTACTTTTTTATAATTTTTTTCGTTACTAGACCCACCTCAGTGTGAATTTTTAAAAAATAAATACCGCTACCGAGACTTGAGACATTAAGTTTGTTGCTGGCCTGATTCTCGCTCTGAAAAGTATCAACTTTCTTTCCATTGATATCATAAATTTCAACAGATAAAACTTCATTATTTGGAGAGGAAACAGTTAATTCCTCCCCTACGGGGTTAGGATATACTTTAAAGGATAAAATATCTTGTGTTGGAGCTGACAACAATTCATTTCCATAAACCGCTTGATCTCCATCTACATTGGTAATAATTAAACCTAAAACCCCACCACCTTTGGGTAAAATATCATAAGAAAATGGGTTTTTAAATATATCATCCTCCAAGAATACTGAAAGATAGATGGTTTCAAAATCCACATTTTCCTGTCGCTCGCAACCTTCGCCCAATGTAACTAACAAATCGAGAGTGAATATATCTTCAGTCACATCATAAACAACCACAGCGGTATGTTGGTCACAAAAAGATATCCTCACAAATTCATTTGTAAATTCAATTCTTCCTATTTTAGGTTCAGGAGGAAAAGAAAGAGCAGGAATGACTTCCGAATCTATAACTAGCTCTTCTAAATACCACTCATTGTCCAACAAATCGGGGTCTTGAGCAATAGTCTGCTGCACAGTACAGCTAATGAATAAAATAAATAGTAAATGTTTCATAGCTTATTGTTTTAGAAGTGTTTTCGCATTCTGAATATCTCCATCGCAAACCAAAATAATGTCATATAAACCGTTAGTAAGGGCGGACACATCGATAATAACGCTAGTTGCTAGGGTGTCTAAAATGAAATTTTCACTACTTCCAGTATTAGTATCAACTATCATGAGATATGCAGAACTGGCACCCTCAGCAAGATACGAAATTGTGACTTGCGAAGATGTAGGATTAGGCACTAAAGTCTCTATTCTATATGGATTAACAATAACTTCTACATCATCATAGTCTTTAAAGCCATCGAAGGTCGAAATCACTTCTAATTGATAGGTTTGCGTCATTTCAGGCGTAATTGTAAGGTCGGTACCCGTATGAATCAAATTTCCTTGGGGATCGTACCAATTGTAGATAGCCGGTTCATCAATCGTAGCCGCTGTTAATGTAATCGTCTCGTTTATATCAATTTCTTCATCTCCACCAGCATCAGCAGAAAATGAATAACTCGAATGCTTTCGTACTTCAAAAGTCTCTCCACCTATTACTTCGCCAGTAACGGCATCTCGTTGTATTAAATGATAGACGTATTTCTCCTTATCTGTTAGCTCATCAATAAGGAAATTAAAGCTTATTGAGAGTGTTCCAATTTCGTTAGGCGCAAATTGCAAATTTTCGATTAAGGCATGGTTGTTCTCGACGATAATTACATTGTTTTGAGGTGTACCTTGGAGGTTTGTCGATGCTGACCCACCATTAGTCCAAGCGTTTAATAAAATATTATCCAAAGTAATCGTTATCTCCGCCTCGTCGTAGAGTGCTGAGCCGGGTTCATTCTCTTCCTTCACGAATTCAAGAGTGAAGCTGTGAGCCGCATCAAAAGGATTCCCAACAGCAACCGCAGCAGCTACAGGCGAAGGAACATCTGGAAAAATATCTACGACGGTCATGTTTTTCCAAGCAATATTATTATTGTTTTTAACATTTGCGGTAATAAATTCTCCCTCGGGGACAGTCATGGGGTCATCTAAAGATTCTATACGAGCCAATAAACAAAAGTGCCATGGGTTGTCATTAATACCTGCGTAATCATCTGGATTAGGTACATCCCATTCAAATTGCAAAACTGTGCTTTGTCCTATTTCAAGTGAGGGGATAATCATAGATCCAATTTCGTCTCCCATTTTTACAAAATTTCCAGAGCCAGGTGGGTTTTGAATTAAGAAATTGCCCTTCCAGTGGAAATCCCATTCTAGAGCAGTATTGGCTTTTGCCCAATACAGTTTCATAATATCGTTACCTGAAGAAGTCACACAACTATTATTAGTAACTCTAACGTATGCATAGTTAGGGTTAACTGGATCATATTCTGGGTTTTGATGTACATCGATTAAGTCTGTATCAAGTTGATTACGCACCCATATATCATCGCTTAACCAAAGTTTTTCTGTATTAAAGTCCGGCTCCGTTAAATAATCTTCATTCGAATTTTGCATGGCCAAATCAATATCTGTACTCGGGTTTGCCATACAATCAGCGGTAAGTACCGCTCGGTATGCGTTAATACGGCCCGTTCCCAATTGACCTATAAATTCTTGATTGTATGATATGTCATAGATATCATCTGCAGTATTTTTGATAATATCTCTGACTTCCAAAGCAGAAAGAGAGGGGTTTGCCGAAAATACCAAAGCCGCTACTCCTGTAACTACAGGCGTTGCGCCAGAAGTTGTACCTCCAAATCTCATACCACTCGGATGGTCATCATAATTAGTACTAAGAAAGGTATTAATATGCCCAGGGGCAGTAACATCCACAAGTTCATTATTATTATGGTGACTGCCATCAGGATGTCTACGATGGACATCTTTCCATGATTTAGCCCAAATAGGAACGCCAGTATTAGGATTAATGAGTCCGTGATTTTCTCCTATGGCAACTCGATGGCCAACAGTCGTAACGCTAATGGCCTCGGAGTAGGCTCCTGGATATCTCGGAGGGAAGATGGGGTTATTACCTGCCGCACCAACGACCAGAATATCTTTTGAATTTACAATCGCCATAGCATCCTGAAGATACTGTGAATTCCCACCAGCCCAACTACAGTTAATTACTCGGATATTACCAGGATAGTTGGCTAGTGCTATCAGACCATTGATCAAAGAAACACCTTCGTTCTCACATTCTGCAGAGACTATTTTTACGTCAGGTGCAACTCCCGTAAGAAACATACCATTGTCCGCTTTTGCTGCAATCATACCAGAGACCGAAAGGCCATGATCGTATAATTGCGTGTCGGTAAAAGGATCAATGAAAATTCTGTCAAAATACTGCCCTTCCATGTCAGGATGCACCCAATCAAAAGCTCCATCAGCAACACCAACCAAGACACTTGGGTCCCCTTGTGTTATGTTCCATGCCAAAGGCACTTTGATATGATCTAAGAGGGTGTTTCTCCCTCCAAAAAGAGGGTCGTCATAATCATTTGGTAATACAAATTCTTCTGATACAGGGATTAATAACGCACTTTGGTCGATTAATTCAATATTTTCAACCTCTTGTCGTTGAGAAAGAGGAGTGCTCGTAAAATTCGGCTTTTAGGTTGATTTGGGTTTGTTCTAAGGGAACTTCAGCATTAAAAAAATCGATAACTTCTTTAATATCAGAAACACCATAGACTTCTAAGCCATCCACAATGGCCGCTTCGGTCATTATATTAAATGTGGGGGTAGCATATTTTGTCTTAATTTATTATAAACAAATGTAATATGAGTAACAGAATTGATGTTATTAAGGTTTATAAACTTTTTATTAACCCATTTAACTTTAGACTAACCCTTTCGTTTATGCTATGGAATATGTTTATCCAATCTCTAACATCTTTTCCATCTATCACACCTCTCGAGTTCATTACATCCATCTTATCAGTTGCTTCAATTAGCTTAGCACCCTCATTCTCTTTTCGAGATATTTGAATAGTAAGGCTTTCACTTGTAGATTGATGTGCAAAACCATTTCTAATTCTTGACATTTCTGTTATACTGGTATAATCTTTATCAGTTATTATTTCCACACCCCTTAATATTTTTACTTTATTATAAAAACTAATAATAGTGCTATTCAACATTATTCGTTTAAAATCTCTTTCATCTTTAGGTTGAAAATGATTAGTAATAATTATATCCATTTTAATTTCAATCTCATTCAACTGTTCAATAACCCACCCTCTTGCTTCTAACATCGTGAAATCCTTCAAACTATTTGGTCTTGAATTTCTAAATCTTTTATCCATAATTTTTAATTAATTTTATCTAATAATTGATTGATAGTGATTTCTCTCATCTCTTCTAATGAGATACCAAATACTATAACGTCTTCTATCTTATATCCATCCCTTATTAGGTACTTCATCAAGTCGACACTATTATAATATTTATCACCATCTGAATGGGTAACCTTGAATCTATTATTTTCTAATTTACTAACCATAATTCAAAGGTAAATGAAAAATAAAAAAGCTATATATAACTGGTTCGGTCATATTACTAAATGTGGGGGTGATAAGGACTTAAACTTCAATGTTTACATGGGTTACACCCGTATATGTGAGTATTACACTACAAAAATATGTTGAAAACTTTGTTAAAACGTTGATATTATTTTTCAACTAATACCTAGGTAGTGTGGTATCTTTGTTGTAACCAAAAGCGAAAGGCCACCTGATGGTGGCCTTGTTGGCAGATTCTTCATGAAGAATCGCAGATGACATGGGGTAACAAGTATATATTACTCCCGACCGAAAGCGACATTAAAAGTTAGTAGGTCGCTCATCGTATTAAAGAGGGTGTTCGTAGCGTCCTCTTTTTTATTTTAAAAAATGTTTATTTTGTTGTTGTTCCACTTTGTCTTACAATAGACTATAGTGTTTTACACTACAAATATAAAATTAATAATAATTTAATTGTACGTAATAGCTAAATTATTACAATGTTTTATCAAACGGCTATTAACAATCTTTAATCTTAGAATGAAGCGGTATTTTCAATAATACTAATATTATTTGACACCCGATTTAAAGGTAAAGCAAGCTAAAGAACTCAGAGAGTTTTAACTCTCTGGACTCACATATCTTCTGTAAAGTCTTCACAGGGATTCTATAACCGTCACTCTTCATTATTTTCCTTACCACTTTTTCATCAATATTGTGGTCAATAGCAAATCGCCTATTAGATTTTGATTTATTAATCCAATTGGTGGCTATATAATTGCAGATTCTCTTGTCAATGTCGGACATACAACAAAAGAATAACATGCTATTAAATTTAATTCGGACGCTCGTCCGCAATATTGAATTTTTGATTATATTAGCTCATAATCATTAAAAGAAAATACGTCATGAAACAAATACCATTTAAGTTTTATAGCCTAACACTTATCACACTTACCTTTCTTTTCATCTCTTGTGGTGAAACAGAAAAAAAGAAACCAAAAACCTCATTTAAGGATTGCGATGAACTAATAGACTACGTAGAAGGAAGAACTCATGATAGACTTGTTTACCTCTGGGGTGAAGGTAATATAGGTAAACCCTATGCTAGTAGACCAAATAGTACATCCGATATCGAAATGGAAGTTAAGGTTACTTGGTCTAATGTTAGATGCAATGGTAAACCAGTTAAACTAGCTTTCACCAATACATGGGTAGAAGGAGTAACTAACGCTTATGACAAGAATCCTAGAAGGTTTGTATCAGTTATGTGTAGTGATTATAATTGAATATTATCTTCTTTATATATTAATTACTTAGTGTTAGACTACTCTTGGGTATCTATTAGACCGTTTAGGACTGTATGGGCTGATTTAAGAAATATGAGTACCTTTAAAATATGAAGAAAAAGAACCAAGACGAATATAATAAATGGGTAAGCCACCTCAACAACACCAAAGAGAGAACTAACTATTCCATCCGTAGAATGGATTTGCTTATTATATCCATTTCGGGTGCTGGTATTTATATAATATTTGAAACCATTAGAGAAGCTAAAACAGGTGATGTAAAGCTAGACTGTACAAATCTATTATTGATTTCTGGTATTGCCTTTTTACTTACCATTTTAACCAATTTCGCTTCTCAAATTACTGGTTACTTGGCAAACAATAATGAGGAAAAATACATTCAAGAAGAGTTATTGAGACTTGAAAAGAAGGATTGGGACAAAAAACGTCAAAAAAAGATAGACAAAAGAATAACTATATTAAACTTAACCACTGACATACTAAACGTTTTATCAGTAGTTGGAATGCTAGTAGGTCTTGGCTACTTAGCTTATTTTAACTTCCTTATTTTTTAGGTCTCCCACCAGTCCTTGCACCCTTTGTACTTGCAGCACCACTTCTTTTAGATGCTTTACCTTTTGAAAAATTTACTTTCTTTCTGGTAGTGGAACTATTCTTACCTTTTCCCGTTTGTTGCTTCGCCATGATTTCGATATTAAATTAAATGCTTAGGGAGAAATCAAATTTACAAAAAGTCAACCCATGATTTAGTATAATATCGCAAGGGTAATTAACATTTTAATTAACCACCTCTGTAAATTAGTTGAGGTTATGTTCGCAAATGATATTCAAACGTCTTAATAAACCTCAATAATTGATTAAATGAATCTACCATTTCGGGGGTAAAATTGTTAGACCTAAGGCTCGTCGGGGAAGGGAACGATTGACCTTTTTGTACTCAAGAGCAAAGCTTTTATGTGGTTAATTTGAATTAACACTCTGCTCCAAGACATCCACCTCATCACCAAATATTCTATATACAAAATCCCTTAATGCTGGTGCTAACATCTTATATAATTCAAGCTTCTCTTTAGGTATATCATTTTCAGATATAGTGAGAAAATATAAGATAGGTTGAGGTATCTCCAATACTGCACATATCTTTTCCAGTGTATCTGGATTGGGATTGTAAACACCCTTAACTATCTGTGATAAAGCCGTAGGGCTTTTACCTATTCTTTCAGCTACCTCAATTTGAGTTAATTTTTTTTGTTTAATTAACTTTCCAATAACCTGTCCGAGTTCCATATATTTTTTTGTTATCCAGAATTCACAAAGAACTTAGCTATTGTAGCACCAAACTTTGCGATTGCCCCCATCACCTCTAATATTTTAAGTATTACCTTAGAATATTCTTCTTTGGTTTTGGCATCAATAAGCTCTTGTTTATGTTCTTTTAATATTTGTCCATTTTCTGGGGATGTACTATTGTTTTCAATAGCCTCATCAATTGCTTTTAATATTTTATTTTTTTCGGTCATAGCCTTTTACATTTTGAAATTTAACAAATGCTAAGGCTGAATATTTTTTAATTCAAGCCTTAACCTAGAAACTAAGGTTAAGGTTTGTAGAGTGGTAATCGTCTAAATTTTTAAAATGAAAACTATGGTGTGTAGTATATACTTCTCGGAGATTTCTTAATGACTTCTTTATTTTATTAAGAAGGAAGGTTATTTGCCGTGATAACGCACGGATTAACTTCTTTGTTTTCTCAAGGTCAGCATATTTTTCTTGAATTTTTCGTAGCCATGAAGACATACTGATATGAAAACCCCTAGAAATGGGCACAGAAGCTTCCATATCTAAGTCTTCCATATCTAAACCTTCAATATCAACACTATCGCCTTCACTCCGAATTAAAGACTCCTTTAAGGATTCTAAATCGGAAAGCTCGTGTCCATCTTTTATAAGCTGACGAATCTCTTTTTTATTGGACTGAATCAACTTCAAAAATTTACTACGTTCTTGTATATTAGAAAGAATTTCTTGTATTTCCATTTCTATTTGGTCATGCAAGCGTTCCGCAGTCTGCTTATCAATAATAAATCTAGATATTTTTTTACTATTCGTCTCTATCGAAAATTTTTCTAAAAATTTCATATACTCAATAAGTTATTTACACAAATTTAAGTAAAACTTAAATAATATGCAATTTTATAAAATATTTATTTACTTTTTTAAATTCTTCACTATACTATGCATCGAGTAATCTAAATCCATAAATCGGATTATTTCGGTCATTGAATCATACAATTTACCACCCAAATTGTTCGACCTATCGGATAGTAAGACTACTAAATGGATTTTTTTATTGCTAACCACTTCATCACGATTACCATAACCCCATATTTTATTGGGGTTAACAAGCATATTTTTAATAAAATCCGATGTTCGAACTTTGCCCTTATTTTCACAAGAATTTCGGCAATACTTATCGGTACTTTGAAAATCATCAATCTTTCTATAATCATCAACTTTTGTCTGAAAAACCCCGATTAAACCAAAAATAGGGTTGATTTTGAGTGGAGTTAATTTGTTCGAACTTTTATCAAACCAAATTCCATCTGGAAAAACCAATTCTTGTAATTTTAACTTAAAGACATAATCACAGCTTGACCATATCACAGGTAGTTCATTAATGAAATTAAGAGCCTCTAGGATGTTATTTCTAATTTCCTTAACACCAACCTTAATTTGACTGAGTTGTTCTCTTAAATCATCTAAATCGTTATCACAGAACTCTATTAGTTCAAGTAGTACCCCATTCGTTTCTGTGTCGGTATTATAATTTCTAATGGCTAATTTTCTTTCTTCTTCTAATTTGGTAATTCGTGTTTTTATTTCCTTTTGCAACTTCTTGTTTGATTTATTTACCATTTTAAAAACCTCATCTAACATTTTTCTTAATTGCGGTAAATGATTTTTGTTAAAGGAGAATTTTTTCAAAAACTCATAGTAGGAATCATGGACTGTTTCACTTCTTATATTAAGTTTACAGCCATTCGTGCGACACTTGTAATAGAATAGGTTTTTTCTATTAGAAGCAGAATAACCTGTCAATTTTTGGTTGCAGTTGCTACAAATTAAATGCTTTTTAAGTGGTAATTGTTCTACTTCATTCCTCCTTATTTGCCTTTTCTTTTCTTTGTTGTAATTTAGGCAATCATACTCTTCTGGAGTTATCATTACGGGATGGCGACCTTCCACATAGCCATTATATTTGATGAGCCTTGTATCCCCCGCTGGCGCCAGTTTGCAACTAGTGCCTCACCTACCCCAACCACCCATCTCTATCCAAACTCCTGTACTGAATAGCCTCAGAAATATGAGTGCCATTTATCGCTTCTGAAGCCTCTAAATCGGCAATTGTACGTGATACCTTAAGAATCCTGTCGTAGGCTCTAGCCGAAAGATTTAATCGCTCCATGGCACTTTTCAGTAGTTCCAAAGAAGCCGCGTCTATCTTACAGTATTTTCTAATTTGCCGTACACCCATTTGAGCATTGTAGTGAATGTGTTCTAACTCTTGAAATCGATCCGTTTGAATACCTCTAGATTGTATGACGCGTTCCCTAATTATGATACTCGGTTCTCCTTTTCGTTCATCACTTAGTTTCTCGAAAGGAACCGGAGTTACTTCAATATGAATATCAATACGATCCAGAAGGGGCCCCGACACTTTACTTAAATAGCGTTGCATTTCGTGGGGAGACGATGCAACCGGAGCCCCCGGATCGTTAAAATAGCCGCCAGGACTGGGGTTCATACTAGCAACCAACATAAAACTGGCAGGATAGGTGACCGTAAAACGCGCACGGGAAATAGTGACATCCCTGTCTTCCAAGGGTTGCCGCATCACTTCCAAGACGCTTCGTTTGAACTCGGGGAGCTCATCCAAAAACAAAACGCCATTGTGCGCGAGGGAGATTTCACCCGGTTGCGGGTATTGGCCACCTCCTACCAGCGCAACATCTGAGGTGGTGTGTTGCCCATTTGTAACATTCGCCTGAAAGCAGAAAAACCGTCCTACCTCTCACTTCCATCTGTAGATGATGCAACATTGGGCGCAGAACTTAAACGCCGTAGGTTGTCCCTAGAATGGACACAACAGGTGTGTGCGGACAACTTTGGGATACTAAAAGATAGCTACCAAAAATGGGAATGGAATAGGAATGTACCTGATATCAAGAAAAGAAAATTCGTTAATGATTTTTTGAAATTCAATTTTTGGGATGACCTCAGTAATTCTCTTTGCAATAGAATATTGTTATATCGAATTGAGCATGGAATGTATAGAGCAAAACTAGCTAATGATTTGAGTACAAGTGAAAGCACTATTGAACGTCTTGAAAAAGGTAGCGGTTTAATTTCTCAACATCTTCGACGAAAAATGGAATTGGTCCTTTTGAAAACCGAGTGCTAAAGTTGGAAGTCGCCCATAGTCGAATAAGCATAGTTAAAACGATGTATATAATTAATGGAAACCGATGAGAGATAATTAAAAGTGCAACAAAACCCAACTTTTAAACAATCTTCCCCACTAAACTGATAAATTTGAAAATAGTACTTTGACGACGTCTCCCAATATTGGAGGAAAAGGAAGAATAAAGTAGAAATTAAAAAAGAAAAACGAAGATAGATATTGTATCTATAATGTGTTTTTAGAACCCCTAACTTTTAAAAGTTTAATACGTTTTCATTAGGGAATTGAAATTAAACTGATTTATAACTAATTATTAAAACAGACCTTTCTCCAGGCATTTCATTACTAATTGGAGTTATTTCGCGAACACCATGCATGACTTTTTTATCTGAAATATAATATGAGTCCATAACGCTATCAAGGCTTATTTCGTGTAGTAGCTCTTTTTCTAGATTATATACTTGGACCTCTCCCCCTTTATAGTTGTTTCTTTCTATCAAGTGAACTGAAAAAAACTCTACATCATCTTGATGTATACCTTCTGGCGCAGGTTTTCCGCTAAAATCACTTTGAGTTATTACCTTAATTTGATGTAGATATATTTCCCAATTTAAAGAAATTTCTGCCAGTTTTAAAGGTAAATTACTCACATTAAAAAAGATCAAATTTTTAAGGAAGATGTTTTCGTATGTTTTATCAACTATTGGAGCAAAGTTCCTTTCAATACCTCCAGCTCCTTTATTATAGGTTTCACTTTGAAAAAATGGCCTATGTTTTAGTTGGGTTAATTGACTTTTTCTAATGTCTATTTTATATCTCCCCCACCTTCTTAATCGATATGTTTTATTCTCATATGATAAATCTATCTGCATCAAAAAATCATCTATTGGTAGGTTACCCCAATCTTCTTTTAATTTGATGAATTCATTTAGTTCCAATTGTGAATATTGAAACTCTTCGCTATTAATTTTTGCGTATCCCTTAGACTCTAGCTTATTCTTAATTTTTACTGATGATTTCATTGGTCATTGTTTTGTAAATGTGAATAAATAATCAATCAGGGGAGCAACTAACTTAGCATCTTCATTATATTCTATAAATTTCAATTCTTCTATATTCAATGAATATGGATCCCATGCTCTAACGGTTTTATCATTTTTAATGGTCAAACCATTTTTCGCATGTATTTTAACATAGGAACTTAAATACTTGTCATCTTTAATCTTGGATGAAGCAAGCAACAATGCTTCTTTTGACAATATGTTCTTATATAGTTTTCTGATTTTGGACATTGACTGCAGATTATTTTTTTGCATAGAGGTTAAAAAATGTTCTGTTATTACATCGTACTTTTCAGAAAAATCCTCTGGAATTGATGTTTGTAAATCTGCTATATATAATTTCAAGTTTATTTTTTTAACCTGTGATTTCATTTCTTTTAAAAAATACCTTGTTTCTCTAGAAATTTTTAGCTTGTAGCCAAATATGGAGATTTGTTTAGAAACAAATAATTTATTTCTTAGAATATTATCTAACTCTGATATCTGGTAAATAGGAAAAATACACTTATCAATAACATGAATTATTAAGTTCTCTATTGGAAACTGAACTTCCGTGGCAGCGGAAAATATTATTCTCAAATTAGTATAAAAATGTATGTAACTAGCAACGCCAGCAATTAAAATTTTGCATTTCTTGCCATTCATTTTTTTGAACTTCTCTTTAAACCTTAACTCTAGCCATTCACGATGTTCCTGAACTAAAAACCATCCACCAGTGGGATCTTTTTCGCGATTAAATAATCGAGAAAGTTCAATTATGTCATCAGTTCTTTTATGAACAACTTGATTTGATATTCCGTCATATTCGCCAGAATTATCTGAAAGTTTGAATATCTTCGTATTACATCTATTCTTGTGGTATTCACAAGGGATAAGCCGTCCATTTTCAAAACTGCATGATGTCCATTCATCTTTTAAGTAAAACATTATATCTTTTGGCATTATCTATTGTTTTGCACTTACCTTAACGGTTAAAAGAGTTATTAAGATTCCTAACATGAAATAACCAAAAATAGACACCCAGAATAATATTAATTCTAATTGCTCTGGGGGACTGCCAAAATTAAAAAATGCATTTCCTGAAATTTTTATTGTATCTAAATAGCTATAACTATCGTAACTTAGAAAAATGACTAGAGAAAAAGAAAATATAATGAAGAGTACGCATATAAACCATCTAGTTAAGGAATTGCCATAATTGGTAAGTATTCCAAAAAGATTTAAAAATAGTAGTTTAAAAGACCTTGTTAAGATTCCACCAGACTGTACCTTAGAAAATAATTTATCCTTTCTTGATTCTAAATGACAAAATTCTGTAAAAGACAAATGATCATTGTGGTTTATAAAAATCGTGCGATAAATCTGATTTGTTATCTTAAAATATCTTAGTCCTCTTAAATATGGTATTTTAAGGCTTGGTTCAAAGGTAATAGATAAAATTTGTGAATCGATAAAGGAAGTTAAATGTAACTGACTTTTGCTAATATCAATATTCTCAATCAATGCTCGATTGAACCTACATCCAATAAAATTACTTCTCCTAAATTTCGAGTTTGAAATACTAGAATTTATTAATTGAACATTTCTAAAAATCGAATTATCAAAAATACATTCATCAATTTTAGCGTTATTTAAATTCGCACCTTCAAAACTAACTGGGTTTAAGTCTTCAACTCTACATTCAAAGAAATAGGTGTTTTCTAGATTTGCGTTTGCAAAACTAACTCCAGACAAATTACAATTCAAAAATTGGCAATGAGATAAATCTTTACTATTATAATTCTTATTACTAAGGTCTGAGTCTTTAAATGTCTTCATATAATAACTGAAGTCTTTATTTATTATGTTTTATATCAACATATTATAATTCTAATTGTATCCAATGATTTTGTATATATAAAAAGTGCGCCTTTTTATACCGTTTTGACAATTATTAATTAAGGGGAGAATTCAAATATACTCAAATTCTAAATACATGATTAAAATTAAAATACATTTGCAGGGTGAATTAACATATTTTAAAATAGGAATAATACAAAAACTCAGTTTTGATCCAGAACATTTAGTAAAGAACTAAATTTTCAACAAACTGGTTCGTCCATTTGGATCCCCATCATTTTTTTAGCAAACTCACATTTGAGATATTTTTCTAGAAGATTGGTTTTCCAATAACGAGAAGTTGAGGGATAAATAACTCGTTTTCAATACGAACAGCCAGATATATTTTAACGCATGAATGATGCATTTATATTTCATCGAAGATTAATTTGAAATTGAGAAAAAAGCGATAAGTATAGGAAAGGCCTCATTACAAATTAAATAACTTTTGAATTGTATTGGGTAACATTACATTACTACTTAGCCACAAGAAATATTTTCAAATTTTATATCTGATTCCGTGTATAACTCTCTATACCGTTTAAAAGTGATACCCCTCAATAGGAAAACGATAATATTCGAGGGTAAGGTGTCAATTTTGATGGGGTTAGCCTTAAACTTTTGACCCTTCAATAGGCCGCATGCTCAACGACCAACTCAAATCCACCTAAATCCCAGAAACCCAAGAAGCCACTCATGCACGCTATGCAAAAAAATTGTAATTCTTGAGTTTTTATTAGATTAGCTAAAATATTTTTGTAGCTTTAACTTTTAATTCTCCCCTCGACAGCTAGATACTTTTAATCTGGTTTTCCAAAGTTTTATATATAGTTAGTTGTTTTTCTGTGAGGAAGAATGATGATGTAACAAAGTATATTTCCAGGATACGTTTCTTTGTATTTCTAACAAGAAATTGCTTCAAAAACTGGCTGTCTGTCAATTAAATCTATAACATTAAATGAAACACATATGATTAATATTCCTAATGAATATAGTAAACTAGAAAAGGTTATAATACACAGACCAGGTAGAGAAATTGATCGATTAACACCTGACAACTTACAGGAATTGTTGTTTGAAGATATTCCTTATCTGAAAAGAATGCAATCGGAACATGATGAATTTGCAAAAATACTTACAGAAAATGATGTTGAGGTTTTATATTTACAAGAATTATTAAAACCTTGTTTAGAACAAAATGACATATTGAATAATATGTTAACTTTCGTATGTGGCGAGACGAATCAATTCTCTCTAATTAGATACCTTACTGATAAATCTCTGTTTTCCATAAATGAATTGGTCGACATTCTATATGCTGGACTTACAATTAAAGAACTAGAAGAAAAAACAGGTGACAAAATCACAAGTCCACATGAAGAATCTGATTTTTTCCTAATTAAACCTATACCAAATAGTTACTTTACGAGATATCCTGCCGCGGCAATTGGTTCAGGTATAATATCTTGTAAAATGCATTATAATGCACGTCTCAGAGAATCATATATCGTTAGGGAAATTTTCAAAAATACTGATTCATTAAAACCAACTGATTTTTATTTTGGAGACCGTCCTAACGAAGATCGCCCATTTACCATTGAAGGTGGTGATGTAATAGTTCTATCTGAGAATGCAATAGCTGTGGGCTGTAGTGAAAGAACTAGATCTGAATCAATTCGTAAATTTGCAACTAATGTTTTCAATTCCCCTTCAAAAATTACCAGAGTTTATGAAATCTATATTCCTGCGAAAAGAGCTTACATGCATTTGGATACAGTATTTACAGTTGTGGATGAAGGATTGGTTGTGGCTTTTCCGGATGTAATGAATGATATTAAGGAGGTAGTTCGATACGAACCAATGTTAATACACGGTGACAACATAGTATCTATTCCTATCAATGATAATAGGTCATTCAACAATATTTTAAAAGATGAATTTGGACATTTAACTGTTATAAGTACCGGTAATAACAAGCCCAGTTATGCTTCTCGTGAACAACTAGCTGATGGCACCAATGTATTTGCTATTGCACCTAGCAAGGTAATAACTTATGAAAGGAACATTCATACGAACGAAGCGTTATTAGCAAATGGAGTCTCCATACTAAATCTGAGTGGTTCAGAACTAGTTAGAGGTTTGGGTGGTCCCAGATGCATGACCATGCCAATTCATAGAAATTCAAATCCTATAAAATGAAAGATCCACAATATAATTTAGCAATATTCGGCCATGCCAAACATGGAAAATCTACCTTAGGCGGTAGACTTGCTTATGAATTTGGAGCAGTTTCAGATGATGAACTTTTAAATTTTGAAATCCACGCAGATCGACATGGTAAAGATTTTAATAAATACAATTCTATATTTCTTCAAAGAAATCCCGCCATTTGGCAAAAAGAATCAAACGAACTTGGTGATGCAAGTAGAACATCTTATCCAGAATTTAGTAACCTCAAAATTAACAACAATACTAGCTTAACACTAGTTGACACTCCTGGTCATAGAGATTATATTTCTAATTTAATTTATGGTGTATATTTAGCAGACCAGGCCATAATTACAATTGCCGCAAATACAGGTTTAGAAGATGTTACATTAGAAGTACTCAAAAGTTTGATGAGTTTTGATATTCCAATATTAGCAATTGCAATAACAAAAATGGATATTGTTAATTATTCCGAAACAATTTACAACGAGATTATTGGCGACCTTAGAAATTTATTGGATGCTAAATTTGATATCAAAATTGAAGATTTGTGTAATAACATTGTTCCAATTAGTGTTCTACATGAGGTAGGTCTTAAGAATACATCTTCTTTAATAGAATGGTATAAAGGTGAAACATTGGTTGAAATCATTGAGAAAAATAAATTTACATCATTAGATGATGATCTAGGAGCTCGATTCACAGTTGAAGGTCCAAAAGATATATATAATATTGAATCGACAGGCGTTGTAGCGGTTGGCACACTGGAGTGTGGCAATTTATCAAAGAACGATATTTTAACTTTAGAGCCAGCAAGTACTATTTCTGGAAAGAACATCTCGTACAAGATTAAATCTATACAGCAGGCAAAATCTGTTACCGATAAAACAATAGACAAGCATCAAACTAAGTTCAATTCACGATCCATTTTATCTATTCTATTCTCAAATATCAGTTATTTTGAAATTAGTAAGCAATTAAAAAGAGGAGGAGTATTTGGAAGGAATAAAATTCAGGTGGCAAATAGAATAATAGCAGATATAAGATTTTTTGAAACCGAAAAAATCTATCAAGGAATGGAATTTATTTTACATACGAATGCCTCTTATTCCAAAGCTAAAATTTCAAAGTTTGATCAGACCTTGGTAAATTTAAAAAATACAACTGTCGAATTTGAAATTGAAACCTTTTCACCAATTTGTATCGAAACTAAAGATTCAAGTCACAGATTAAGCAAGTTTATTCTTAGACAGAATAAATCTGTTTTGGGATGTGGTGTATGTAAGAGAATTTTATAATAGAACTCAGGATTACCAATCTAAATAATAAACCAAGCTATATCTAACATTTAAATTAAGAATCCTGAGTTCTATGAAAATATATAAACACAATTCGGTAAAGCTAGAACTTGCTAAAATTATTGAACAAGCAATAAACAGTTTAGATTCTACGCTAACAATAGATTCGATTTACGAACAACTTGGAATACCTCCTGATCTGATATTAGGACATTTTGCTTTTCCATGCTTTGCATTGTCAAAGGAATTAAAAGTCACGCCAAACAATCTTGCAAAGCAAGTTTGTTCTCTTATATCCACCAATGACATCGCAGGGAGAATACAGGCCTTTGGTCCTTATGTGAATTTTACCCTTACCGCAAAATTCTTAGGTGAATCGGTTGCAGAAAATGTTCTTTCCGGGCAACTTTTCAATAGAAAAATTTTAAGCAATCCGCTTAAAACTATGATTGAATATTCACAGCCCAATACGCATAAAGAATTGCACGTTGGACATATGCGAAATATTTGTCTTGGCGATTCACTTATTAAACTTCATCAATACTGTGGTTTTGATATAATTAGTTCAACTTTTCCAGGTGATGTTGGAGCACATGTAGCGAAGTGTCTTTGGTATCTGAAGTATCATAACACCGATCCAATTCCTATAGAAAATCGGGGTGCATGGTTAGGTACACTTTACTCCAAAGGGCATTTGAAACTTGAAAACGAAGCAGGAACGTTACAAGAAGAGGTGAGCAAAAAACAGATGTCAGAAATTCTTACTGAACTTGAAAATCAGCAGGGAGAATCATATGAAATATGGAAAGAAACAAGAGAATGGTCCATAGAATTAATGAAGATAGTTTACGATTGGGCTGGCGTTGAATTTGATCGTTGGTATTGGGAATCAGAAGTTGATGTACCTTCTGTTGAGTATGTCAACAAGAATATAGGTAATGGAATCTTTGTAGAATCCAAAGGAGCAACTGGAGTTGATTTGTCCAAATACAATTTAGGGTTCTGTATGTTATTAAAATCAGACGGACATGGGTTATATGCAACAAAAGACGTTGAATTAGCAAGAAGAAAATTCGAAGATTTTAAAATTGAAAAAAGCATTTATATAGTTGATAAGCGACAAGCCCACCACTTTGCGCAGGTTTTTAAAGTATTGGAGTTATTGGGTTTTAAAAACGCAAAAAATTGTTTCCATTTAGAGTATGATTATGTTGAACTTACGGATGGCGCAATGTCTTCCCGAAAAGGGAATATTGTTCCCATCATGAATTTGATAGAGAAAATGCACAAAAATGTTAAAGATGGTTATCTTAATAGGAGTGTGGGAGAATGGACACAAAGTGAAATAGAAATGACCGCCGATATTATTTCAAAAGGTGCTATTAAATATGGCATGTTAAAGATTGATCCGAGCAGAAAGATTGTTTTTGATATGAAAGAATGGTTAAAGATTGACGGAGATTCAGGAACGTATCTACAATATACTTATGCAAGAATAAATTCACTCACGAAAAAATTGACCGATGAAATATTTGCCGAATATGACTGGTCAACTTTGAATGAGGAAATTGAAAAAAGTATAATGGTTAAGGTTTCTGAGTTTAATGGACAAGTTTTACAAGCGTGTTTGAATTACAAACCAAATGTTATGTGCAATTACTTATACGGGTTATGTAAACTCTACAACAACTTCTATAATTCATTGTCTATTAAAAAAACAGAAGATGAAATTATAAAAAGCTCAAGATTAGCCCTTTCTAAATGTGTGGCGATTACTTTACAAAAAGGGCTTGAATTGTTAGGTATTGCTGTTCCAGAAAAAATGTAAGTCTAATGAGCAATGTTAGGGTAACATTATAGACAAGTAAAAAAGAATGGCGCTCTATCATTACGAATTAAATAATCGGTTCTGTCGCATCTGTCCATTTTTACAATAATGCACACCAAATTAGAAAAAAATATCTACTGATATTCAGCAATTACATTTTTCAAGTATACCGAAAATGTCCAAAAACAGCCTCAAATCTAACAAATGCGACAGAACCGGAAACAGTACATATAAAAAAACCTATTTAAGTCCTATTTACTAGGATTTATATAATTAAACAGAAGTCTTCAACTTTGTTTAGCTATTTTTACTCTTTACTTCATGTAAATCATTTCCCCTAACATTTATTGGACGGTTCACACAAATTTAAATTAGTCTTGTGGAAAACGATTACATATATACTCAAATTTTAGACTTCCTCAACCGAGATTCGTTTCAGTCCATCAAGAAATCTCAATTTCTAAAAGTTATGGACAAGCCATACGCTTCGTACCGCAAGTTCTCTTCAAAAGTATTCGATGGATTACAAACATTGGTAGATGATAACCCACAAATGGTCCTTGATTTAACAAATGAGTTTTTGAACAGTAAAGAAAGCCTAACCAAACTCATTGACGTTAACTATAAAGCAAGAGGAGAAAAGCCAGAAAACCAAAAGAGTTACCCAGAAAAGATGACCGCTATTGCGGGTCTATACGAAATATCATCGCTCTTTTCTTTGACCATGTACATACTGAGTGACAGGAGACTTAACATTCATCAGCTTAATAACCTTGAGCCAAGGACCTTTTTAAAACACTTAAAAACTCTTGGACTAAAGAATAGGGATATAGAGGACATTCGTATTATTAGGAATGCCGCAAGCCATACGTTTACCTTTGATGATCAAGCAATCCTTTTTAATAACGAACAGGTCACGTTCTCACGCATTGATGACCTCCACACACAACTCAACGATCTCATGAATTGGAATGCCTCTATCTGCATTTACTCCTTTTTCCTTATTCCTAAATTTTTGACGCTCGTTTGTCTTTCTATCTACATGCAATATGTAGAGCATCGTGCAGGATGGCTGGAATACAAAAAAGGACTCTATATAATGTACGACGAATTTGCTGAACATGCTAGAAAAAAAGAGGAACGGCAAAAATCCCAGAAGAACCTACCTGCACAACCGGTCGTCAAAGGAACTCACAAAAAAGAATCATCTCGATCAAGTTCAACAAGGTTTGTCCTAGATAACTACGATGTTATTTTTGGTCGACTGTCGTACCATGCCAATTCCATAGCAGATATGCTCCACGAATTACACGATAAAATTGACAAACAAGATGAAAGAGAAGCAATCACTAAAGTTGAATCGTGGATACGAAAACAGGGGGATGGCCTAAATAATGTAGTCGAAAGGATTAAGAACAATCCAGATTTAGTTAAGAAAATAATAGGTAGTAGAAGTAACGATTAGAATTTTATGTTTCCTTCTCTTGACTTTCTAAGAACGATTCGATTTTTACTTTAAATGATCTCTAGAGTATTTAGGGATTTTTAACTTATGTTCACATCCAAGGCTCTAATCTAATCTCAGAATTCCTATAAGTTATTGATTTATAAGAATAGAAGCCTTCACTGGTGATCCTTTAAAAGCCCACTTCAAACCAACATCAGTATCTTGATTTATTAAAATTTAAAAATGCGATAAAATTACAAATTACGACTGTTGAATATCGCAATAAATACACTTAACCCTCTTTTGATGATTAGCCCCTCCTCTACTCTTCATTAGAAAACAGGTGGTGTGTTGCCCATTTGTAATGTTCGATTGATAACGAAAAAGCCCTCCTACCTTCCACTCCCTCCTGTTAATGACAAATTCCTTGGGTGCCGAACTTAAACGTCGTAGACTAGCCCTAGAATGGACACAGCGACGTTGTTCTAAGTACTTTGACGTACGGAAGGATAGCTATCAAAGGTGGGAATGGAACCAAAGAATACCAACCATTGAAAAGAGAAAAAAAATTAATGAGTTCTTGGAATTCAATTTTTGGGACGATAAGACCGGTTCACTCGCTAATCGTGTCGTATTGTATCGAATTGAACATGGAATTACGAGAGCTGAGCTTGGACTTATATCCAACGTAAGCGATAGTAGTGTTGAACGGCTTGAAAAAGGGCAAGGAACAATTTCCACCTCTATTCTATTTAAAATCGAAGTAACGATTACTTCAATGGATCAAATTGGACAAAAATAATTAACTTAGCTAAGGATGATATTTATTTCACAAATGCATCGATATACACCTAAATTTGGAGGATATGGATGTATTTTGAATCCATATATACAAGTTATGGGCAATTAAAACCAACATTTCGGTTCTGTCGCATTAATTTCACCTTAAATCTCTTATTCTTAATTCAGATATATCCTCAACTTTGTAAATGAAATTCTCTTTCCTTTCAAAATTTCTAAGAAAAATAAAATCGGCAGTTTTACCAATGAATACTTTATTGCAATCACTGATAATCAAATCATCTTCGTAAAAAAATGATATTTCTATTTCTAATCCTATGAATTTTCCTTTGGTTCGTTCCTTTTTTAGTAAGTTAGTTACTTGCACATCCAACTATCCTTACAAAAACACGTTGGCTGCAATAATTATATAATTAATAGTATGTATACAAACGTTGATATAAACAAAGTTAAACAATTAATCAGCAATGATTTACACAAGGAAGCTTGTCAATGTATTATTAATCTGAAAAATAGATATGAAAATGAATCAATTATTTTGTTAAGAAGATTAAATGAATTAGACTCTAAATTAGTGAAGAGTATTCTTTCAGAAGAAAAAGCTACCATAGAAAGAAATTCAATATCAAATTCTATTTTAAGCATTTTAAATTTAATGAAAGACTCATTAGGCACAAGTAAAAATCCGATGATTCCTAAATCTATTACTTTTTCTGATGAGGTTGAATTAGCAAAAAGAGAAAATAGCGACAAAAAGTCATTCTATGATGACAGGGATTTCCATGGAGAGAAACAAATCTTTATTTCCTATGCAAGAGAAGACACTCAGCAAGTTGAGAGCATTTATAAATATCTATCTCAAAAAGGGTATCAAGTTTGGATGGATATTCATGATTTGTTGCCCGGGGAAGATTGGAAAAAAAAAGTGACAAGTAGTATCAAAGAGTCTACGTTCTGTTTAATCTGTCTATCTAAAAATGCAGTAACTAAAAGAGGGGTTTTTCAATATGAGCAAAAGAAAGTATTGGAATTCTGGGAAGAAAAACTTGAAGATGATATTTTTTTGATACCTATTAGATTAGATGACTGCTCAGTTCCTGAATCATTAAAAAAATTTCAGTGGCTAGACATATATAATCCTAAATCATTAGATTTATTAAATAAAGCCGTTCGAGAAGGATTGAAGAGACTTGGAAACGACAATTATAAAATTTCTCTTAGAGAATGGCCTAACCCCTGTTTAAGACTTTCTGATGTTCAAAACTTTCTTAAAAAGGAAAATATTTTTCATAAATCATGGAATGCTTATGGAAAAGGAATAAAACATGAGTATAAATTAATGAAAAAAGACAGCGGAGATGTCATTATTGATTATACAACGAATTTAATGTGGCAAAAAGGTGGTTCAGAAAAATTACCTACAAAAAAGACCGTTGAATATGCAGACGGTAAAATTTATTTAGATGAAATTAATAGTAAATATTACGGAGGTTATTCTGATTGGAGACTTCCTACATTAGAAGAAGGTATGAGTTTAATAGAGCCTACTCCCTACGACGGCTTGTATTTGTCACCATATTTCGATTATAAACAAATTGGTATTTTAACCTCAGATTACGATTCAGAAGTTTATCAACAATGGGTGATTATTTTTTTTTATGGGGGTTGTAATGCAACATTAATAGATTCTTGGTTTGTAAAAGCGGTCAGAAGTCTAAATCCAGATTCTTTTATTGAGAAACAAAGTTCAGACAAAGGATATGTATTTGCAATTAAATTATTGAAAGACTCAGGAGTATTAAAAAAGTTTCCTAACACCATAAATGAGTTTGCAGAGATTTATGCTAAATTTTATTTCAATCTTAGCAAACTAATTAATGAGGAATTTATGAAAGAAATTGATATTTCATACCAAATGCTTTATCGATTATTATTTGCGGGAAAATATATTATCGACCCTTATGATAAATTCCATAAAAATGATGTTACCAATATAGAGCAAATGCTGTTCACTAGTATTCGAAAATATTTTGATTCTATTGATATTAAACAAATTCTCAATTCAAAAGAAATGCTTTCAAATGAAATGCTAATTAATAAGATTACTATTGGAACTAAAGTTTTATTAGAAACATTAAATGTTAAGCCATTCTCTAATGATGTAAAATTTCACAGCATATTAGGAATGCTTTATATATTATATTATTTACTTGATAAAATACATGCAACCAACATAGATTAAAATGCCAATAAGCTCCATTCGGCCCTACTGCATTTGGCCAATCCGTTACCTGTAAGCCAAACAATTTGTTTCTCCGAACCCATAAAAGAATTGATAGGGTTCTGTCGCATTATTTAAGCGAGTATGTAAATTAGGACGAAACGTACGTATTAAGCAGCCAGAGAACAGAAGGTTTTAAACGTTGAAGTTTTAGGATTCAAGATTTGTCCTTTTCTAATAATGTGTACGATTTCTATTCCTGCGAGTGTTCTTTGTGCTGATTCGAATTCTTTAAATCCTGGGGTAATTACAATTCTCCTTTTTATACTTCGATGATCCTGTTCTACAATGTTGTTCAGATACTTGACTCGCCGAATCTTTATTTTTTTTGAAGTTAAACTCCTTTTATTCCAAGTCCGTATTCCAGATGTATTAGCACCACTCTTATCAATGTTGATGATCCTTGGCTTTCCGTTATTCCCAATAGCCTTATTCAAGAACTTTTGAGCAGAACCTTTCATCCTTCGCTTTGTTAGTAAGAAGTCTATTGTGTTGCCTTGCTTATCAACTGCTCGATATAAATATCTATTCTTACCCCCTACTTTGATATACGTTTCATCAAGTCTCCAACTATCGATTACTTGCTTTTTACGAGTGTTCATATTTTTTTCTATTTCCTTAGAAAACTTAAACACCCATCGTTGGATTGTGGAATGGTCAACTTTCACACCTCTAATTGACATCAATTCTTCAATATCACGGTAACTCAGACTAAATCTAAATTTGAAATATACTGCTTGTTGAATAATGATATGAGGATATCGATGGTGTTTGAACATGGAACTACTTTAGAAACCATAAACTTAAGTATATTTTAAAGAGTGAAATTAATGCGACAGAACCGCCATCTACGTGGTACAATATTTTAATGACTAGTTATGAAAAATTAAATAGTAAAATAACAGTAATATACAGAACACAAATATTCGTGTCGAATATCAAGATGTTCGAAAGAATTGATAAACTAAATTTTTCATGGGTAAATTCACTAATATCAGAGCAAAAATATCCTATTAAGGAATCATACCTAGGTTTATGGCATGTTGAAGTATTAAGACCAAAAAACAAAATGAGTTTTAAGCAAATTGTTTCACTGTGTAAAAAAGACGGTTATATTCCTGCTTCAATTCATCATGCCCTAGTTCTTTTATCTATAATAGATAGAAGGTGTCAATTTAATTCACTCCTAGCTCCAGCATCTATGCACTTAGATGATTTTGAACATTTTGGTTGTACAGTAATTACAACAAATAATAATGAAAGGAAACTTGGTCTAGGAAACTGGAGGGGTACAAAAATCAGTGGTTACGATATTTTAAGAGTAAAAAAAATAAATGGAAAACAATTTTATAGTAATTTAACTCAATGAGAGAAAAATCAAAGATAATTTTAATTCATGGAGGTAATACTTTTAGAAGTAAAAGAGATTACTTGAGTTTTTTGCGAAATTCCGACGTCAAACTTCTAAAAAATCAGAAATGGCAAAATGAATATTTGGATAATGAATTAGGAGAAGAATATGACATTATTAGACCTATAATGCCTCTCAAAGAAAATGCAAAGTACACTGAATGGAAAATATTCTTTGAAAAATATCTACAACTAGTAAAGACCAACTATATACTAATTGGCAATTCGTTAGGGGGAATATTTTTGGCAAAATATCTTTCTGAAAACAAACTCATTAATATGCCACAAAGTGTGTTTTTCGTTTGTCCACCATTTGATAATACATTACTAGGCGAAGAATTATTGGGGGGGTTTAAGCTAAAATCTGACTTATCCATCATTGAACGGAACTGTAATAAAGTCCATTTTATGTTTTCTAAAGATGATAATATTGTTCCCATAAATCATTCATTAAAATATAAAAAAAGGCTACCTAACTCGCATTTTCATATTTATGAAAGTAAAAATGGGCACTTTAAAATTTCTAAGTTCCCTGAACTTATTGAATTAATTAAGATAGAAGAAACAACTTCATACATGAATAGTAATTGATTAAAAATAAAACTTTTCTCATCTAATTATCTTAAAAATTTAAATTTATTTTTTCTGCCTTTAAACAGTTGGGTTGCATTTTAATAATTATCCATTTATTTCTTTATCTTTAACTCAATTCAAAATCTCTCCAGTTTTATTTAAAATTATGTCTATCAATATTGGCAGGGATAGTTTTACATTAAATGTGTTTTTGGGGAATTTAAGATTGCAAATAGTTGCCATTTTCAAGTGGTGAAGCGTATTCGTTATACTCAAATTTTCAAAAAAATAATTGGAATTAAGTTTAACCATAATACAAAGCTATGCTACTAATCATCCTATCAATTCAACCAAACTATAACTGTAGAGGGTGATCTTGGCATGAAAATGGATTGAGCTGTTTCCTCGATGCTCCTAGTATATATCCCCCTAAAAGTCACCAGATTATTTTTCATTCATAAAAGAAAGAGAAAAGAGTTTCACCTATAGTCGAATAACACATCCCAAACTTTATGTATCTATCAAAGGATTACTTTGGCACCCTTAAAAAGGGAGAATTTAGATTAACGAGGGAATCTATTTCTCGTATTCTCTAAGCGAATTTTCAATTTTTCGTAACGAAATTACATATGATGCGACTTATACTATGTTCTTTGACATAAAATCAATAGTTGAGCTCTATTAGGGTTGCTATTGATTTGATTAATTCTTAAATACAATTCGTATGGTAAAAAACAGTCCATTGTTTAATTTCAATTCAGCCTGGTTAATTACTGTTACCGGTGATTGAAAAGAAAAATGATTTTCAAGAATTATGGTTATTAGATAAGCCTACTCAAAAAACTCATCTCATTAGTGGAACAAAAGGTGTCTGTGAACCAAAACAACACAGAATTTTAATGGGAAGAATTCGATTCTGTACAACTGAAAATGTAAAAAAGAACTATTTAAAATTTGTTACAATCGATAACAAAGAGTTTTTCAGAATGATTACCTTGGAGACAATCGTAGAAAAGAGTCCAAACTTTGTCCGAATTTCGAAAAATACTATTATAAATACCGAACATATTAAGAAACGTCATGATTGGCTGTTCATCTGGAGTGATGAACAAATGTTCAAAATCTCTAGAGTCTTTAGAGCAGAAATAAAATTGAAATTGGGGGACAAGGTGTAGAGTAAAATAAGAAGAAATGTACAAAACCGCATGTCAGCGGTTTTTTTATGCCCAATAGTTTCGTCACGTAGAGAGTGCCTCTTAGCCCACATGTTTCCCCACCTATCATTTTCACATTGCGAAATCAAGTCCTATTCACAAATTGCGGTTTTTAACCTTAAATTTTTGAATTATGAACGACTTTTTATTCGACTACGCCATTTACGGACTTTATTTTATCTGTGGCATAATTGCCTTTATCATCCTTCGAGGAATTTTCAAAATGAGTATCCTCCTACCTCATTCAAACTGGAACCACTTACTTGATGGTTTTAATTTCTCTACCAAAGAATTCTACGAACGCCTAAAAAAAGAATTGCACTCACAGGGAATCAAAAAAGTAGATAGTTACTATGTTTTGCTAAAAATGGGCGGCATATTTTCTGCAAGAAGACTTTATTTTCGAGTAAGATGGAAAGGTTTCCGCTACGATATTTGTGCAGCACCCTTTGGTAAAGGCTTCTTTATTTCATGGTGGTTACTCTACAAAAATTCCGTCATGAAAATTTTGATTGCTAAGATTCCTTTTGTCGGCACATGGCTTGCCAAAAAATGGTTTCCTATTACTTACTACAAGATCGATTCCGCCTCTATGTTTATGACCTACTGCCAATCGTCTGTTTTGAAAGTCATAGAGGATATTACCAAAGAGAGTGGCACCCGAGCACTTACCGAGGAGCAAAAAAATCCGCTATTAAACAACGTATTTACACGTAAATGAACGCCACGATTAGTGAACAAGCAACCGTAAACTTCTATAACTGGGAGTATCGAGGACGTGGTTATTACCATTTTGACGAACAGGTAGGTATTGAACCTCCTTACATACCATTTCGCTTCAAAAGCTATTCAGATGTATCAATGGTAGACGACGGCAAGATGCCGTCGCTCATGGAGTGGATAAGTACGCTCATTAAATCCACACCTCTTAAACCAATAGAAGAGCACAACGAATTGCTACCACTAGTTCCGAATCCTATACGCTCAATTTCAGAGCGTGTAGGATTTTCACTTTCTTTCTATGGGGATGAGGAAATAGCAACAGCAATCTCTATCGAGTTTTTAACTATGCTGTGCTTCAGCGATAGTCCAATTTCTTTTGAGATTATTGGCACACATGAAACTATCACCCTACAGTTCGTATGCAGTTCTGTGGATGTCATGAGGGTTCGCACGCAGATCAAAGCTTATTTTCCAAAGCTGATTATTAAAGAAAAGGACATCAAGGACTTAGGGTTTGATTTCAACCAACAAGTGGCTATTGCGGATTTTGGATTATGTGATGAGTTTATGAGACCCATACATTCGCCAAGTTCATTCGCCATTGACCCCTTAGCCTCAATTATTGCTACGCTTGAAAACCTTCAAGAAGACGACATCATTCTCCTCCAAGTTATTTTCAAAGGGATCACAGCTCCATGGGCTAAGGATATTCCGTATTCCGTTTCCGATGGGCGTGGTGGCTCATTTTTTATAGACAGTCCAGAAATGCTAGTTTGCGCCAAGGATAAAATTTCCGCACCGCTATTCAGCTGTATCCTGCGCATTGCGACTCAAGGAATAACGGATGCTCGAAGCCAATATTTAGCAAGCGAATTAGCTCAAAGTATCACGAGCGTTTCAGCATCAGCATATAACAAACTCATTCCCCTCTCCAATGAAGGGTATGACTATAATGATCATTTGTATAATGTGTATCATCGAACAACCAATCGATTGGGCATGATTTTGAATGCCACAGAACTTAACACCTTCGTTCATTATCCAAACAAAACAGTTGTCTCAAAAAAACTGAGGTTGAACGAAGGAAAAACCAAGAGACAAGAAACGGCCTCCACGGATGGAATATATATTGGAACGAATCTTCATCATGGACAAGAGTATCCCATATTACTTGGCACTGAACTAAGACTCTCACATACCCATATTATTGGAGCCACAGGCGTTGGTAAATCGACCCTTATTGCCAATATGATGTTGGCTGACATCAAAGCAGATCGGGGTTGTGCTCTTTTTGACCCTCATGGTGATATTTGTGATGACATACTGAAACGAATACCCGAACATCACATTAATGATGTAATTATCATTGACCCATCAGATAGTGAATATCCGATTGGCTTTAATCTCTTGGAGGCCCATACGGAAGCTGAAAAGATAGTCCTTTCTTCAGACCTTGTTTCGGCCTTTAAGCGACATGCGACGGCTTGGGGAGATAATATGACGGCAGTATTACAAAATGCCGTTAATACCATCCTAGACAGCACTAGAGGTGGTACTCTTATAGAATTAAAGCGATTCCTGATTGAAGAGTCATATAGAAATGAATATCTCACGTCGGTCGCTGACCCTTCACTGCATTACTATTGGCGGCATGAGTATCCAATGGTTCGGAAAGGAATTGCCCCCCTCCTCACCCGCATAGATACCTTCCTGAGACCAAAGCTTGTCAGGTATATGTTGGCTCAAAAATCCGGTGTTGATATTTCAAAATGTTTGCGAGAGAATAAAGTAGTCTTACTGAAACTTTCACAGGGCTTAATTGGGGAACAGAATAGTTACCTACTGGGTTCGCTGTTCTTAGCAAAATTTAATCAAGCAGCCCTTGCACGACAATCTGAATCAAGAGAAGCCCGAACACCCTATATGTTGTATTTAGATGAATTTCAAAATTTCATTACTCCAAGCATCGAGCGTATTATAAGTGGCGCCAGAAAATATGCATTAGGTATAACCATTGCTCATCAGGAACTTGGACAAATTCAAGATACATCGCTCTTAAATTCGATACTCTCAAATCCCAAAACACGTATTTGCTTTAGGCTTGGCGATAACGACGCAAAACGATTGGAATCTGGTTTCTCATATTTTGAGCAATCCGATTTACAAAACCTTGGTCGTGGTGAGGCGATTATGCGAATTGGTTCAAGTAGCAATGATTGTAACCTACAGACCGTAGTACTGACAGATAGAGATATTGATTATTCAGAAAGTATCAGAGAAAACGTTCGCTCACAATATGGAACGCCAAGAGCGGACGTTGAAGAACTCCTATTATCCTTACTACCTAAAATTTCAAAAACTCAAAAAAAGAAAGAAGAAACGCATACGGCAAAATCAATACCTTCTGAAGTAGAACTACCAACTCCTATTAAAGAAATTGTGGAAGATGCAGTGTCTCACACCAACCTTGATGTACAAAAAGAAACCTATCTCAAAGAAGTTGAAAAGGATGAACAAGTACAGGCTCATAAAGCTATTCAAAACTACCTTGTAAGTATTGGCCAACAACGTGGCTTTGCCGTTCATCTTGAAACAGAAACTACCTCTGGTGGCCGTATTGATGTTACCCTCAAAAGAGACACTACAGAAATCGCTGTTGAAATTTCCGTAACCAACACCATAGACTATGAAGTAAAAAATATTGAAAAATGCATTGATGAAGGATACTCGCGGGTATTTATGATTTCAGAAAGTAAGGTGCATACAAATAATATTAAGAAACGGACAAAAGAAACAGTACGAGAACAGGATTTCAAGAAGGTGAAATTTGGTTCACCTGCTCAATTTCTCACCTACCTCAATAGCTTTGATAGGAAGCCCAAAGAAAAGGTAAAGCGGGTACGTGGTTATCGAGTAAAATCTAACCAAGTTGATGTAAACGATAATGAAGCAAAATCAAGAAACTCGAAAATTCAGGACATTATTCTCCGTTCGGTAAAAAAGACCCCCAAAAAAGGCTAACAAAGCAACAAACCCTTGGATTACAGGGGTTTGAAACGTATGTTTGACCTTCAAAACCAGTACATTATGAGTAAAAAAGTTATCGGAATATGGATTCGCGTAAGCAGTAAAATGCAGGTCGATAGAGAAAGCCATGTGCATCACGAAATAAGAGCAAAGTCATTCGTTAAATCACGAGATTGGAAAATTGGAAAAATCTACCGCCTTGAGGCTATGAGTGGTAAATCAATAATGGGATACGATGAAACCCAGAGTATGCTTTCCGATATTCGCTCAGGTGCGATTACTGGCTTAGTCTTTTCAAAAATTGCACGGCTTGCACGTAATACTAAGGAACTCATTGAAATATCTGAAGTATTCCAGGAATATAGTGCCGACCTCATTTCAATGGACATGAGTATTGATACTTCCACCCCTATTGGTCGTCATTTCTTTCGATCCATGAGTTCGATGGCAGAATGGGAGCGTGATATGATTTCTGACCGTGTTTCAAGTTCAGTTATCACCCGCGCCCAACTTGGTAAGCATCTTGGTGGTCAAGCTCCATTTGGCTTTAAGTATGTGGGGAAGAAATTGGTCGTTGACCCCGATGAGGCTCCTATTCGTAAACTCATGTTTGAACTCTTCCTAGAGCATAAGCGTAAGAAGACAGTAGCTCGTCTCTTGAATGAAAAAGGACATAGAACAAGAAGAGGTAATAAATTTACTGATTCAACGGTAAAACGTCTCTTAACTGACACAGTGGCTAAAGGGTTACAAATTATGAATAGACGATACAGTAATTCCGAAAAACCAAACCAACTTAAACCAAAAGAAGAATGGTTCTTTCATCAAGTCGAGCCGATTGTTTCTGAAGAACTTTGGAATGCGGTGAACAACATCATCACATCGCAGAAAAAAAATCATACGCAGGTACTAAACACGAAAATTCATTTATTCACTGGCTTTGTGTTTTGTATTTGCGGTTCTCGTATGTACACTCGATACAATAGCGAAAATTATGTTTGTCATGCTTCGTGTGGGAATAAGATTCGTAAAAATGATTTAGAGGAAATTTTCAGAAATGAGTTACATAACTATACGGTTTCTGAGGATAAGGTTGATGATTACTTCAAGCGGTTAAAGGTTATTCTTAAAGACCGAGAAAAGGAATTGCTACGACTGAGAAAGGAAAAAGAGAAACTGGATAAACACATTGAAAAGATTTTAATTCTTCATACCGAGGGGAAAATTAAAACAGAAGCCTTCCATACCTATCATCACAAACCCTACGAACAGATACAACAGGTCGATGCTCAAATTCAAGAATTAGAACAAGATGTTTCATTGAATTCGTTAGCAGAAAAATCTACCAATGAAGTCCTCGAATTAGCAAGGAATCTATTTGAAAAATGGAATACCCTATCACACGAACAAAAGCGTGAAGTTATTGAAACGATAACTGAAAAGATTATTATCAGCAAAGATGAAATCGATATTCATCTTTATAAAATTCTGCCTGATAGCCAGCCCCATCCTATTTTTGAATCTGGAACAAATGGGCAACAAACCTTAGATGGTGTGATGTGGGGATCTAAAAGGTCGAGCTGTCATCACACCCGCATTTTTTATAGTTCGACCTGCTACGCTATGAATTTTTGTGGTTTCGAGTGCTTCCATCAATGAAAGCGGCGGTAAAATAGAGGGGAGTCGTTTTGCCAACATCGTTTTTCCGCTACCTGGCGGTCCAATGAGTATAATATTGTGCCCCCCAGCTGCTGCAATTTCCATACAACGTTTGATACTTTCCTGCCCCTTGACATCGGCAAAATCGAATTCAGGGTTTTGGAGGTGTTCGTAGAATTCGGCTTTTAGGTCGATTTGGGTTTGTTCTAAGGGAACTTCAGCATTAAAAAAATCAATAACTTCTTTAATATCAGAAACACCATAGACTTCTAAGCCATCCACAATGGCCGCTTCTTTGCTATTTTGCTTCGGAAGTATAAACCCTTTATAACCTTCTTCTTTTGCTTTAACAGCAATAGGTAATGCGCCACGTATGGGCTGCAGCGAACCATCCAGGGATAATTCACCCATGATAATATAGGCATTCAATGGGGTTTTTTCCTGAATCTGCCCAGTGGAAACCAAGATTCCCATAGCCAAAGTGAGGTCATAGGAAGACCCTTCCTTACGCATATCAGCGGGTGACATATTTAAAATAAGCTTCTTTCCAGGAATCCGATATCCGTTGTTTTGCAAGGCGGCGGCAATGCGATAATTGCTTTCGCGAATGGCATTATCTGGTAAACCAACCAAGTGGTATCCAACGCCAATATCGGTATTTACTTCAACAGTGATGGTCGTTGCTTCAACGCCAAACACAGCACTCCCATATACTTTAGTAAGCATCTGTTATACGAATACATAAAGGAGGGGAGGAAGTATTGAGAGACTAAATATACAGAAAATTAATTAGAATTTTACTTTCGTACTAAAAAATCAATAGCTGCTATTTAAGATAAATTCGATTAAGTGCATCCCCATTTGCTATTTCTTATTTGTTCTTGAACAGCACAAACCAGACACCAAAATCCCCTAGAATCTTCCAATTTACCCTTATCCGAAAGAGACTCGCCAGAATAAGGGAAAAACCCGAATAAAAAGGAGGAATTGCCTCTATAATAAACAATTAAATCTATGTAATTTAATGCATTATTACGCGAAATGAATAGATCGTATGAGAACAGCGACTCAAATAAATAACAATACCCCAGGTTCACGGCCCACAAGAACTTTTTTTGGCAAAAGTAATGAAGGCGGGCTATTTTCTCAATCACAGGATACAGCGTCTAGGTTTTTTCCAAACGCTACCATACAACCCAAACTAAAAATAGGTCAACCAGACGATGCCCATGAGCGCGAAGCCGATGCAATGGCAGAAAAAGTAACGCAAGGTAATGACCATTTAACACCAGTGCCTTCGGTGCAAAAAAAATGTGACGATTGCGAGCAAGAAGAAAAAATTGATAAGAAAGAAGAAGAATCTGAAGAAAAGCAAATCCTTAGAAAACCCATTTTCGAAAGCGATGCAGATTCCTCTGAAGGAAATATACAGACAAAATCTTCAGACCCGACCCCAAAAAACATAGAAGGGCAACTTAACAGCTCCAAAGGAAAAGGGCAACCACTTCCAAAAAGCGTTCGGAACGAAATGGAGCCCGGGTTTGGGGCTAATTTCGAGAAGGTGGGTATTCACACGGACACGAATGCCGTTCAAATGAATTCCGACTTAAATGCCCAAGCCTTTACCAATGGCAGTGATGTTTATTTTAATCAGGGGAAATTTCAACCTGAAAATAAAGAGGGAAAAAAATTGATCGCCCATGAACTCACCCATGTGGTACAACAGACCGGTAAAGGAAATCCAACCAATTCGGATTCGATACAGCCCAAGAGCAAAAAAATCCAGCGAAAACCGAAAAGCCAAAATAAAGTACCACCTCCTATGAAATTAGGGAACAAAAGGATGTCTACAAAGCAATTGTCGAACGGACAGCAACAGCTTATTCAGGAAACCCCGTTCACACAATACATAGCCCGAAAGGAAGACCCAGCAACGGAAAATGGAGAGGGGCAGACAGCAGAAAATGCAGAAGGACAGGCTCAACCAGAAGCTCCTATTTTTATTGATGAGGTGAAGGCCTCCAAGGAAGCATTGGCGGCAACCCATGACAGCACTATAGGGTCCACCCTTGCCTACGCACCCACGGTGACACCGGGTCGGGTTCCAGATCCGGGAGACTTTGGTACAACCGGCCCTACTCTCAGTATTAAGGATGTAGCCATTGCCTCAAGTTTCGGAACTATTTTTAATTCAGGGCACTATACAGTAACGGGAAACTTTGTCTATGCCATTACTTGGGGGACGCTTTCAGGAATTGGAAAAGATGGCCAAATCGATATTCAGAATGAAAATGATCCGGACATTAAAGCCTGTAATTACCAACTAGTAACAAAAGATCTTACTCCCAATATGGCAAGTGATAACGGACGTCCTCCAAGGACGGAATTTTGGGCAGAAGATCTAACGAGACAACATGAACTGTTTCATGCTGACAACCAAATGAGGTTATCATGGGGGCCTCAAATAAATACTGCGATGCAAAACTGGTTGGACACCCAGACTTCTCCATCCGGTTCTCATATTCGAACTACTTTGATACGACAAGCCTTGGGCGAAGGAGTTAAGGTACATGATGCTCTTGTAAAATTACCTGCCACCGAGGGAGATGCTTATGGCGACGGCGCACCATCCTATTTAGCTCGTGCCAACGCCATTAAAACGAAAGGAGATGCCGGGGATTATGGCCAGGTATCCTTTAAAGTGACTGTTCATCCTAAAGGGGGAGGATCCCATACGGTGGTCAAAGGTGATACGCTTTGGGCCATTGCCAAAAGTACGTATGGCCATGGTAAGTTCTGGCGCAGAATCCATGATGCGAACCCAGGGTTGGCAAAGCGAGGTGGAAATCTCATCTTACCGGGGCAGGTTTTCAACCTACCCAACGTCAATATTGACAAGGAACTTAGTTTAGCCCTAAGCTTTGGACCTCATCTTGTATTTACCACAGATGTTTTAATCCCCGGTGGAGGCTCGCATGTGTTCACTGAATTGCCCACTACTTTTTTCGATGATAGTACCAATTGTGTGGGGGATTTCAACGTGGAGGTACTTGATGTTGATGCCAATTCGTTGTTAGCTACTATCTGGAGCCTTCCTGCCAATAGTAATGCCCGAAGTGGGAATATTGAAGTAGATACGGAGATAACCTCAGGTCCTGTGGGTGGCCCGTAATAGCATCGTGCAAATGTTCAAACCATCACGGTCGCTCAACTGGGAGAGAGGTAGATTCAAAAAAAACCTTGCGCTCCTAAGGGAACGGTTTCCATTGAAAAAATCTGAAATAAAAAAATGATCAATCCATAAAGATGGCTGTCACCAGTTCATTTTGAATGGCAAAAATCACCAAGCCAGCGATGTTTTTTACACGAGCTTTTTCCAATAAATTTTTGCGATGCACTTCTACGGTGCGTTTACTAATAAATAATCGCTCTGCAATCTCTTGAGATGTTAATTGCTGGCAAATCAATTCTAGAATCTCTTTTTCACGAGGGGTAATAAACTCGTCATCAAAGACGGTTTTCAATTCGTTCTTATTTCCAGAGTTTCCAATCCCTTTGATAGCCTTCAGTACTTCGTTATCATAATAAAAGCCATTATAGAATACTTGCTTAATAGTATGCAATACTTTGCTTGTAGGTGAATTTTTAACCAAGTAAGCGCAGGCGCCTACATCAATCATGTTTCGTATAAAGGGTTTGGTATTGTAAGTGGTGAGGGCAATAATACTAATTTCAGGATACGCCTTGTGAATTGTTTTGGTAGCCTCTACCCCATTCAACTCGGGCATTTTAATGTCGATAATAATAATATCGGGAAGACTCTCACAACCGGCCAAATACTCCAACAGCTCTTTACCATTACCCGCTTCGTGGACAATGTTAATATCGCTATCACGAGAAAGAATATAGGATAATCCAACTCGGAAGAGCTCTTCGTCATCGGCTAACACCAAATTAATTTGCATCCTTAGGTGTGGTTTTTAGGTTGATTAATATTCCATTTCCAGGGCTTGATTCAATTGTTAAATCTGCTTCTAGAATAACAGCGCGATGTTCAATCCCACTCATGCCAAGACCTTTTGCCGCTCGCATGGCGTCCATTTGGAAGCCTTTACCATTGTCTTGATATTGTAAAGATAAAAGGTTTTCTTCAGTATTCACACTTAAATTGAGGTCGTTTGCTTCGGAATGTTTGATGGTGTTGTTCATTAATTCCTGTACAATCCTAAAAAGGTGCAGTTCTGCATTAGATTCTAAAAACCCTAGCGGGTAGTTTAGCTCATACGTTAGATTGAATTTCTGGGTTTCCATTAGCTCTTCGCAAAGTTCTTCCAGCGCAGCTTGTAGGCCAAATTTCTCCAACGTTGGAGGTAATAAATCGTGTGCAATACGGCGGGAGTTTTCCAAAACCATAGAGGTCACTTTATAGATACTCTCTCCTATTTTATTGGCTTCTGCTGAACTAATATCGGTCTCGGATAAAATATTAGCGTTTAGAGACACTACGTTAAGTTTTGAGCTGATCGCATCATGCAAATCTTGAGCAATTCGTTTGCGTTCCTCTTCTTGGGTGATAATAGTGGATTGAAGTAATTCTTTTTGATGATCTATTTCGAGGTTCGCTTTATCCAATTCAGCTTTAATTACACGTCTTCTGGAAAAATAAAAGAAGATTACAATGGCGAAGGACATTAACAATAAAAGCCCAATAGCCACTACAATAATCGTTAACATCTGATTTTCCTGACCAACAACTGCTTCCATTTAAGCGAAGATACTAATTAGAGTTTTTAGTTTGGAATAGATTTTGACTTTCTGTAATTACGATACCATTCTGCAAAAATTAAAATTTGAAAAACTAAAAACAGAAACTTATTAATATAAATCAGTAGATCAGAAAATGATTCTGGGACATCAATATTGAACACCAAGTTTCCAGAAGCAAAAATTAACGAACTCGACAGCAAGTAAATAAATATACCAACGTTAACAATGGTAAACTCTTTCTTGCCTTCTAAAGATTTATACATGTATATTAGAGCATAAATAACTAACAGAACATGAGTTAGGAACATCCCAATAGCGTTATATCTAAAATATAAGCTTGGATCATTAATATACTGATAAGCAAGAAATATTATTACCAGACCTAGTATGTAATATATCCATTTAAACCTTAATAATTTAAAGTAAAAAAGGGACAAGAGAACAAATTGAATAATAAAATAATAGTGCGACAGAAATAGGTTTGAATCCAATTCCCAAACCTTTATCACCAGTTTAGAAAATAATTGAATCACACTAATTAAAAGTAAATAGACAGTAAAAATCTTAAAGGCCTTGCCATTGGAGACAAAGCCTTTCAAATATAGCAATGGATAAATAAATGAAAAATAATATGTAATTATAGAAATTATTTCCACGAATGTCTCCATTATTTTATTGACTAACTATTTAACGGACTTGTATCATCACATTGAGTAGGACAAGGCTCTGTAAAATCCCAGATACTAGAGGTAGGATTACGAGAAGGTATCATGTCCTTATAAACAGTTGCGCCTCCAGGCGACGGAGATGAATGCTGAGTGGTTCCTACAATCACTAATTTATCCTCATCTGGTTTTCCATCTGTATTTCCATATGCTAAATATGCACGAGCCATAGGATCACCTCCTTGACTCTTAATTTCGTCGATCGCGCCTTGTAAATCATCCAATGGAATTAAATAGGCTTTAGTGGCTCCAGTAGCATGTCTACCTCGGGAAGCCGTGGTCCAAGCAATAGCGGTTGGTTCATCAATTGTGTTACCCATAATTTTAAAATTTTAAAAAGATTATTAATTAAATTTGATTCAGAATTGTATCTCTACACTCCGTCAGACTCCAAAGAATCAATCTTATATAATAAGGGAATAAAAACAGGGAGCAGGGAGGTTTAGTTTAGTAAGCGTTATCGTTTATTGGTCGGTTTTTTTAATTCACTGACAATTATTTAAATGTCAATGATGGTCGTATAAAAATAGTCAAACCCCGTTGAACACCAATAAGCATAGACCCTATATATTTTACGGTTTAACCGTAATTTAGTGTTTTAATCTATCGATAAGTAGCCGTGAAGATGCATTAATATTAGTATTCTCGTCTTTATTCTGAATAGCTATTAGCGTTCCTTTCGCAAGTTTTTTACCAAGTTCCACACCCCATTGGTCATAACTGAAAATATTCCAAATCACTCCCTGAACAAATAGCTTGTGCTCATACATCGCAATTAAACTTCCCAAGGATGTAGGGCTTAGTTTTTCAATCAAAATTGTATTTGTTGGTTTATTGCCATCAAAAACCTTAAAATTATTTTCGATTTCGCTTCCGTAGGTCCCTTGAAGTAGGGCTTCCGTCTGAGCAAAGCAATTTGCCAACAATTTGTTTTGATGGTCTTCATTACCATGTAACGATTCACAAAACGCGATAAAATCGGTGGGGATTAATTTGGTTCCTTGATGAATCAACTGAAAAAAGGCATGCTGAGCATTAGTTCCGGTACTACCCCAAATCAAGGTTCCAGTTTGGTAAGCTATGGGGTTCCCATTTCGATCGGTACTTTTTCCATTACTTTCCATGATTCCTTGCTGAAGGTATGCCACCAGCTTGCTTAAATACTGAGAATAGGGAACTATACATTCACTTTCAGCTTCAAAAAAATTATTATACCATATAGAAAGCAAGGCTAGCACCACAGGAATGTTCTCTTCAAAATCGGCTGAACCAAAATGTTTATCCATTTGGTTCGCACCTTTCAGTAAATCCTCAAAATGGTTATAACCAACAGCGCAAGCTACCGACAAGCCAACCGCACTCCATAAAGAAAACCGTCCTCCTACCCAATCCCACATCGGGAAAATGTTGTCGGAAGCAATTCCAAAGTTGGCAACATCCTTCAAATTAGTAGACACTGCAACGAAATGTTTTTCAATATCAAATTCACTCGCTTCTGCTAAAAACCATTTTCGAATGGTCTGGGCGTTGGTCAAAGTCTCCTGAGTTGTAAACGTTTTAGACACAATGATGAAGAGTGTCGTTTCCCGATCCAAACCCTTTAGAGTCTCCATGACATGGTCTCCATCCACATTGGATACAAATCGTACGTCCAAATGATTTTTGTAGTACTTCAAGGCGTCGCAAATCATATCTGGGCCAAGATCACTTCCGCCTATTCCAACATTTACAACTGTCGTAATGGGTTTTCCGCTATATCCTTTCCATTTACCATTAATGACCTGCTTGGTGAACTTTTTTATCTTCCGAAGTGTACGAGCTACTTCGGGTTTCATATTATCAAAATCACGTAATGTCGTATGACCGACGGCACGATCTTCTGTTTCGTTTATTTTTTCTTCGGAAAATTGAGCGGAAATCGCACTTTTTAAATCTACTTCATTTGCCAATTGAAACAATAGTTCCATGGTCTCTGAAGAAACTCTATTTTTTGAATAGTCCACGTAGAAATCTTGCCACTCGATGGCCAATTGTTCAGCCCTTGAAGGATCATTGGCAAACAGATCTTGCATTTTTACCTGTTGAAAGTTAGTAAAATGTGCCTCTAACTTTTTCCAGGCATCGGTTTGGGTGGGATTTACTTTTGGAAACATAGGTCAAATATACGGTTTAAGAGTTTCGCTACTATGGCACTAAATTAGAAAAATAATACGGTTAGACTTGAAAAACAAAATTCGCTTCAAAGAATAATGAAGCGAATTTTTGTTACATTTTATACTTTAGTACCTAGGCGGTACTTTCTATAATATTCAATCAAGCCATCAATAGGTCTACGGATTACATTCCCCAATTCTAAGTGATAAGGTGCCATAGCATCTCGTATCATTTCTTCAGAAAAATGGGCAATAGAACCAATAAAGTGAATAGGAACATTCTGTGCTTCTTTGTAACACAGCACGCGGTTTTCAATAAACTTCGTTATTCCCTCACTAATCAATTTATAGAAATAACCGTTTACCTCTTCCGAAGTAAAAATAAATTCAGCAAAAGATGCTAAATAGGTATTTGGGTTGTCTTCTTTATAAACATTAATTTTAATTACATCAGGATCCAAATTGAATCGTTTTTCAAAGCGTTGTGCAATTTTCTTTGGCATTTTTTGGTAATAATAATCACGAATCAGTCGTTTTCCGAAGTAATTACCACTGGCCTCATCCATTAATATATAGCCCAATGATGGAACATTGGCATGAATCTTTTGTCCGTCAAAGTAACAACTATTTGACCCTGTCCCAAGAATACAAACAATTCCTGGTTCAAAATTATCTGTTGCCGCATACACCGCAGCAAGCAAATCTTCATTTACCGATACTTCGGCATTTATAAATAGTTTACCTAATACTTTTAAAAATACTTGTTGAGGTGTTTCAGTTCCACAACCAGCTCCGTAAAAATCGACCACTTGAACCTCAGAAAAAACTTGTTTTAAATCGGCGTTTCTTTCAATTCGAGCGTAGAGTTCTTTTTCGGGAACCACTGCTGGATTAAGACCACCTGTACGTGTTTTGAAAACAATCTCGCCTTCCGAATTCAGTAAAATCCAGTCACACTTCGTTGAACCTCCGTCTGCAATTAATGTCATAGTTTACTTTAAATTGATGCAACGTGAAGGGCTAGGTCAATTAATTTTGCTGAGTACCCATACTCGTTATCATACCAAGCTACTAATTTAAAAAAATTGTCGTTAAGCGCTATACCCGCTCCTGCATCGAAATTGCAAGTATTTGGATCGCTCACGAAATCTTGAGAAACTACGGGGTCCTCCACATAGTCTATTACTCCACTATACGCTCCTTTTGCGGCATCTTTAAACAAGGCCTTAACTTCTTCATAAGTCGCACTTTTTTCAGTACGAACCGTAAGATCCACTACAGATACATCTGCAGTTGGCACACGAAATGCCATTCCTGTTAATTTCCCTTTCAATGAGGGAATTACTTTGGTTACTGCTACGGCAGCTCCTGTGGTTGTAGGAATAATATTTGAAATGGCACTTCTTCCTAAACGGTAATTCTTTTTTGAAGGACTATCCACTGTATACTGAGTAGATGTAGCTGCATGAATAGTTGTCATTAAACCTTCAATAATCCCAAGGTTATCATCAATAACTTTCGCCATTGGTGCCAGACAGTTCGTTGTACATGAAGCATTGGACACGATAGTATCTGATGCCTTCACATCCTTATGATTCACACCCATCACAAACATAGGTGCGTCCTTAGATGGAGCAGAAATCACTACCTTTTTTGCACCGGCATTGATATGCGCATCGGCTGTATCTAAGGTGGTAAAAATTCCAGTACAGTCGATCACAATCTCTGCGCCTACTGCATCCCATTTTAAGTCTTCTGGATTTCTTTCCGCAGAAACACGAATTGTTTTTCCGTTGACAACCAAATGACCATTCTCTACATCTACCTTTCCATCGAACTTTCCATGAACCGAATCGTACTTTAATAAGTAAGCTAGGTGATCTACATCTAATAAATCATTGATACCTACTATTTCAACTGCATCGTTTTGCGCTGCAATTCTAAACGCTATTCTTCCAATTCGGCCAAAACCGTTGATTCCTATTTTTGTCATATTCTTTCCCCGTATTTGCGGGAATTAATTAAAGGTTACTATCAATTTAAAAAGGGAACAAATGCCCCCTTGGCTCTCTTTCGAGAGTATATAAATGAGACTTACACGGATGTTATATCTGCGACGCGTATCAACTCTAAATCTATTTCATTATCGCCTTTTATGGCATCCGTAAAGGAAACCGACACTAATTTGCAGTGCGTAACACCTATCATTACGTCCTTTTCTCCTCTAAGCAAAGCATCTACTGCTCCAACCCCAAGTCTACTGGCCAAAACGCGGTCATAACAACTCGGTGTTCCACCTCGTTGAATATGTCCTAGCACAGTTACTTTAACTTCGTATTGGTCAAGGTTTTCACGGATGTAATCTGCTAACTCTATAATATTTTTACCAATTTGGTCTCCTTCAGCAACGACTATGATACTTGAAGATTTACCCGATTTTTTACTTCGCTTTAAGGAAGCAATCAATCGATCTTTTCCTAAATCTTGTTCAGGAATTAAAATTTCCTCTGCACCAGCACCAATGCCTGCATTTAGAGCAATATCACCCGCATCTCTTCCCATCACCTCTACCAAAAATAGGCGGTTGTGTGAATTGGCCGTATCACGAATTTTATCAATCGCTTCTACTACTGTATTCAAAGCGGTGTCGTAGCCGATCGTATAATCAGTTCCGTTAATATCATTGTCTATGGTTCCTGGAATTCCCACAATCGGGAAGTTAAATTCTTCATTAAAAACTTTCGCTCCTGTAAAGGTTCCGTCACCTCCAATAACCACGAGAGCATCAATCTTAGCTTCCACTAAATTATCGTAAGCTTCCTGTCTACCAGCTCTGGTTCGGAACTCTTTAGAACGGGCCGATTTCAAAAACGTCCCTCCTCTATTAATGATGTTCTTAACCGAACGAGGACCTAACTCTTTAAAATCACCTTCAATCAATCCTTGAAATCCCCTAAAAACCCCTACACATTCTAGATTATGGTAGGCGCAAGATCTTACAACAGCGCGAATTGCAGCATTCATTCCAGGGGCATCTCCTCCACTGGTAAGCACTGCAATTCTTTTAATGTTTTCATTCATTAGAGTAAAATTATATCAATAAATTAACATAGCAAACCATAAATCAAACGATAACGTTTTCGATTTATGAATTTTATAAAAAAGCATAAAAATTGCCTATTGAAATGCCCTTTTTTCTCAAAATATGGTACTCTCATTGAGAAAATTCGCAATTCCTCGAGGAGTTGAGCATTTCCTATTCGTCATCAATATATTCAAATATGAATGTTATTTCGCTGATTAAAACACAAATGTTTATTAATTCTTCTCATTGGTTAATTCCAATAAGACAATATCAAATTCTGAAGTAATTGTAACCGTACCATTGGTTACTTCTACTTCTTGTCCGCTATACGCGTCCTGAACTTTCGTACCATCTTCAAAAATGGTATCTACGGATATTGTTTTCGAACCATCGACGGCATTAAGAGCAACCACCACTTTATCCTCATTGTAAGTGCGCGAAAATGTATAAGGCAAATCTGTTATCATTTGATGGGTCCCGGCTCCTACTGCCATATGATTGTTTCTAAATCGACCCAATTTCTGCCAATGGGCAAGGAGTTTTTTAGTTTCCGCATTGGAACTGATGTCATCCCAATCCATATTCGATCGAAGGGTTGCATCTCCATTAGTACCTTCGATGATTAACTTTCTTCCCACTTCGTCACCATAATATACTTGAGAAGCCCCTGGTGCTAATAATAATCGGATAGCACTCTCATAGGTCTTCTCTCGAGCCTTGTCATAGGGTTCTCCATCATCATGCGAGGAAACATAATTTAGTGTTCCGAAACCATCCATTTCAGTATTTAAAATTTGAGCATAACTACTGAATACTTCTTCCAATGGTTTATCTCCAGTGGAACGTAGGTCAAAATTGATTAAAGCATCGAAACTTTTTCCGAAGTAATCTACTTTTTTATCACCAAAGTCATATACCTGACCAACATTCAGGTTATAAAAATAGATTTCTCCTACCATATAAAAAGGCGCATCATCCATCGCCAATTTAGGGTTGGTTTTTTTCCAATTCGCAAAGGCGTAATCACATTCCGTTCTGAATTCCTCCCAAACATATTCTTCCGTATGCTTAACGGTATCCACACGATACCCATCAACACCAAAATCGGTGATATAATCTGAGAGCCACTTCATGATATAAAATCGAGGCGCCCGCGGATGTCCGGTTCGTTTGAAAAAGGCATCTAGTTCAGCTACTTCCTCATCATAGCGCCCTTCTGTTTTCCATTTTTCAACTAGTTGCGGTGGTAATTCCACTTCGGCATTACTTTCTGTCAAAATATCTGGCAGATTTTCAACCAAGGTACATGCCGTGGTGTTTTCGTAGGTTGTGAACTCACATTTAGGAGACGTCCGTACCCAGTCTTGTGGCCATACACCATCTATTTCAGTTTCTGGTCCGTGGTGATTAATTACCGCATCCAGAATAACACGAATTCCCTTATCATGAGCAGTCGTCACCAATGCTTGTAGATCTTCTCTTGTTCCGAAATTTGGATCCATTGCCGTCCAATCCTTAGTCCAGTAGCCATGATAGCCATAAGTATAACCGGTGCCTTCGTCAACTCCATCATGTATTTGTTCTACAATGGGAGTCATCCAAATGGCGTTGATTCCAAGATCGGTGAAATATCCTTCCTTAATCTTCTGAGTCACACCTTTGATATCCCCTCCTTCAAAACCTCTCAACAGAGCTGTTTCATTGGTTCGACCATAATTCGTGTCGTTTGAAGCGTCTCCGTTGTGAAAGCGATCCGTTAGTAGGAAATAAATATTGGCTCCTTCCCAAGTAAAATTGGTCTTTTTTAGCTCCATCTGGGCCGCTTCTTCTTTAGGGGTTTCCTTTTTAGTTTCGGCACAACCCACTATAAAAACCGTGGTAAAAACGGCAAGTAAATAAACGAATGCTTTCATAGGCTTCTAGTTTTATTTTATTCAGAATTAATGCTCGGATACAACTGAAATAATTTCATTATTTACAACAATGGATATGGGCTCACCGCCATCCAGGCTAAACTCATGACCATCTTTTGTCACAGCAGCGCTTAATACACTGCCTCTAAAGTTCACCTTGAATGCATATCGGTCCCATTGGGCCGGAATGCGAGGCTCAAAGTGCAACATACCATTGCGTACCCGCATACCTGCAAAGCCTTCCACTATGCTCATCCATGTTCCAGCCATACTCGTAATATGACAACCTTCTTCTACTTCTTTATTGTAATCGTCCAAATCTAATCGAGAAGTCCTTAAATAGAAATCATACGCCTGCTCCATACGACCTAATTTGGCGGCCTGTATACTATGAACACAAGGAGAAAGCGAAGATTCATGCACCGTAAAAGGCTCGTAAAAATCGAAATGCTTTTCCAATTGTTCCTTGGTAAAGTCGTCTTCAAAAAGATAAAATCCTTGTAAGGTGTCGGCCTGCTTAATATAGGGAGAACGCAGTATACGATCCCATGACCACTTTTGATTAATGGGTCTGTGTTGGCGCTCCAATTCTGAAACGGGTACCAGTTCTTTGTCTAAAAAACCATCCTGTTGTAAGTAGATGTCTCGTTCCGCATCGAAGGGTAAGTACATATTGGTCGCAACTTCCATCCAATTGTTGATCTCTTCTTGAGTCAAACCAGTTTTAGCCCAAATACGGCTATGATCTTCTGGGTAGCTATCCAACATCGCTGCAATTTGACTTTCGGCATATTTAATACACCAAGTCGCTATATAATTGGTATAGAAATTATTATTGATGTTGTTTTCATATTCATTTGGACCGGTTACACCTAATATAACGTGTTGATTCTTCGCTTTACTGAACGTAGCGCGTTGATGCCAAAAGCGGGCAATACCAATCAATACTTCCAGTCCCATTTCGGGGATATAACTGAGGTCGTTTGTATAGCGTGTATAATTGTAAATGGCGAAGGCAATAGCTCCATTTCTATGAATTTCTTCAAAGGTAATTTCCCATTCATTGTGACATTCTTCCCCGTTCATGGTTACCATTGGATACAAGGCCGCTCCATTGGTGAATCCAAGTTTTTCTGCATTTTCAATTGCTTTCCCTAGATGATGATACCTATAAGTTAGGAGGTTTCGCGCTACTTTTGGGTCCTTGGTTGCCATATAAAATGGAATACAATAAGCCTCGGTATCCCAATAGGTACTTCCTCCGTACTTTTCACCGGTAAAGCCTTTGGGCCCAATATTAAGGCGTGCATCTCTACCTAAATAAGTTTGGTTCAGCTGGAATATATTAAATCGGATCCCTTGTTGTGCTTGTATGTCTCCGTCTATGACAATGTCTGCCATATCCCAGATGTCTTTCCATGCATTGGCTTGCTGCTCTTTAAGGCCATCATATCCTAAGGCAAATCCTTTGCTTAAAACATCGATAGCTAACTTACTTAATCCTTCAGAATCTTTATCAAGTGACACTGCATATCCAGCAAATTTCTGAAGCGTGGCCGTTTGATCTTTCTGTAAGGAAACTGTATAATTAAAGGCAATGTTTTTTGGCTTTTTATCTGAAGTAAAGGAGGTGGGAACCTCTTCATTATCTACAAAAACTTTAGACTCCATAAAGGTACACACCTGAAAGTTTGTTTTCATTGTACTCGTATGAACCAAAGCTTTGCCTTCTACTTCAGTAATATCATGAATATCCCAAAATTTGTCATCCCAGTTACTATCTTCATTGGTAATACCAGCGTCTAAATAGGGTGAAAAAACTAATTCTACCTCCCGGTTTAGCGCTTTCACTTGATAATTTATCGTCCCTAATTGGTCCAATTTTAAGTGTAATATTCGTGTGCTTTCCACTTCGATTTCCGTTCCGTTTTGCAAGGTGGCTTTAAAAGAACGACGGTACCATCCCTCCTTCATATTTAATTCTCTTCGAAAATCTGAAACGTCAGAACAACTATTCAAATCGAGTTTTTCACCGTTCACCAACAAGCGAATCCCAATCCAATTGGGTGCATTTAAAACTTTAGCGAAGTATTCAGGATACCCATTTTTCCACCAGCCCACTCGTGTTTTATCTGGGTAATAAACACCCGCGATATAACTTCCTTGGAAAGTTGGGCCGCTATAATCTTCTTCAAAATTAGCGCGCTGTCCCATAGCACCATTCCCAATACTAAAAAGGCTCTCTGAAGACTTTACAAGTGAAGGATCAAAACTTTCTTCAATGATGCTCCAATTATCTGGTTTTATATATTCTTGATTCATAGTAATGCTCTTTGGAAAGAGTTCAATTTTATGCGTTAATGATCTTGTTTAAAAATGCGTCTGAAATTTCGGTAAAGTCCTTAAAAATATATTCTGCTTCATGGAGAATTTCGGGGCGACCTATACCAATACTCAACATTCCTGCAGCATTTGCTGCCTGAATTCCTGCTACGGCATCTTCAAAAACAACGCAGTTTTTAGGGTTAATATTCATTTGTTCAGCTGCCCTTAAAAATACTTGAGGGTTTGGTTTGGCTTTGGTCACATTCGTACCATCAACAATGACTTCAAATGCAGTAAGCAATCCTACCTCTTTTAAAATTGATCTCGCGTTTCTACTGGCCGAACCTAAAGAAATGGGTAGTTCATTTGATTTTAAAAAATTGAGGATTCGTGGAACATCCGGAAGAATTTCACCTTCGTTCATATTGGAAATATAGACCAGGTAATCGTCATTTTTACGGGCCATGAGCTCCATAAAACGGTCTTCTGAAATCTCTATGTTGCCCCAGGCAAGAATCTTTTCGAGAGAGTGCACACGGCTTACTCCTTTCAGTTGTTCATTCTGGTCTTCGGAAAAAGAAATACCTACACTTTCAGCCAAATTACTCCAAGCCAAATAATGGTACTTCGCAGTGTCGACAATAACACCATCAAGGTCAAATATAAATCCCTTTTTATTCATAGTAAAGTTGCGTCTGTATGGTATTCGATGAATATTTAATTGCTCTCAACGCATGCTTGTCCGCTCTAAATATAAGGCAGAAATAATGATGCATGGAATTACCTAATAAGTCAAAACTTAGGCTCCAGAAATATAATTGTAGTTGTTGCATATCGATAGCGTATATGGCTTCGATAGTTCGAAAGGGCCTTAATGGCCTGTTTACGACATATCAAAACTTTATTTGGTATAGGAAGAAAAAAATAAGTTTCGATTTCGTGGGGTAAATATATGCAATTTTTAGGAAATCAACTTTGCATTAAGTCGACTCACGTAGAATTAATTCAGTGGTTACTATTTCGGTCCTGTAGGGTAATTCAGTTTGGTTGTTTTCAATGCGGTCAATTAAAAGGTGGGCGGCCATTTCCCCCAACTCTTTACCGTGTTGGCTTACCGTACTTAAACTAGGAGTCGCATATTTGGACAGCACACCATCTGAAAAGCCAATAACTTTAAGATCGCTAGGGATTTTTCTTGAAAGTGCTTGGGCAGCTTTAATAGCAGTCAAGGCATATTTTTCATTAACAGCAAATATGGCATCAATGACAGGGTTTTGAACCAAGAAATTCTGAATATGCTTCACAAGTACCCCATGATTCTCGTCATCATTAAATTGATCGTCCAGTTTTAATATAAAGGCTTCGTTTAAAGGAACTTTCATTTCAGCTAGTGCCTCTTTATATCCCCCGGTACGCAATTTCCCAACACTCACATGGTCTTCCGTAGTAATAATTGCTATGTTTTTACAGTTTTCTGAAATTAATTTTAGCACTGCCTTTTTGGCTCCTGCAGCATCATCGACAACCACCTTATCACATTCAATCTCATCCACCGTGCGATCAAACATTACAATAGGCATTCCCTGATCAATAGTTTCGGTTAAATGATGATAATCCTTTTTAAGTTGTGTTTCCTTTGACACCGATAACAAAAATCCATCAATACTTCCATTAGCCAATTTGTCCATATTAGTCACTTCCTTCTCAAAAGATTCGTTGGAAAGACCTATGATTACGGTGTAACCTCTTTCGTTGGCTACTTTTTCTATCCCACTTATTACCGTAGTAAAAAAATCATGAACGATCTCTGGACAAATAATCCCCAAGGTCTTTGTCTTCTGATTTTTAAGGCTTAACGCTATATTATTAGGGCGGTAATTATAGAGTTTTGCAAAAGCTTTGATCTTATCTTTCGTGTCCGACCCTATTTCTGGGCTATCCTTAAGAGCCTTCGAAACCGTAGAAATAGAAACATCTAATTCGTGTGCAATTTTCTTTAACGTTAGTTTTTGCATCGTATGTTTTTCTTTTTTAAATAGCCGTTTATTCAAGAATCAACCTCCAATAACTCGTTTGCAATTGTTAAAATAATATAACTTATTAACACTACAACGTTTTCGTGAATCTAAATATAAATATCGCCAGCCGACCTATATAAATTTCTTATACATTTGAAATTAGGAAGTAAAAAAATAAGTCTTTTCAATTCAATCGTCGGTAAAATTATTCTTTTTACCACGTTTTTTCTATGCACATAATTCAACAATACCTTTTCGACTCTGACTTCCCTGCTAGTTAAAAAAATTAAAATACGTGTTAGTACGTATAGTTTTTCTGCTTGTGTTGATTATATTTGTTACTTAGTGAATATGTATCAATATAATTTTTTGTGGGGATAAAAAATTCATCTTTGATACTTAATTTAAAATTTACTAAGTTAGGTTTGTTATAAGTGCTGCATTCGTGTAGCACTTTTCTTTTGTACCTATTTCAAAAAATTTATATCCGAAGTATTTGGCGGTAAGTAATTTAATAAGCTAAGGGCCAAGTATTATTTTTCTCCCTTAAAATTCGCAACGCCAAGCTTAAGCCATTCTAGATAAACATCAGCATCTGGTGTATATGCGATTGGTTTATTGAGTAAGTTCAAGTCGGAGTCCATTAGAATATAGTAGGGCTGAGAATTATTTCCAAAATTTACCGTTTGGAAAGTTGCCCACTTATCCCCTATCGTTTTAATGCCTTTCACATTACCAGAGGATTTCAAATAATTAAACTGCTCTTCTTCAGGAAGCTCTTTTCTATCATCTACGTATAAGGAAATAAGCACAAAGTCTTCATTGATAATTTTAAAGATCTCGTCTTCACTCCAAACCTGTTCTTCCATACGCCTGCAGTTGACGCAAGCCCATCCTGTAAAGTCTAACATAATTGGCTTTCCCTGGGCCTTTGCAGCAGCAACACCTGCTTCAAAATCTTTGTACGCTTCCAAACCTAAGGGTGCCGTATGTCCTTTATCATAAATACTATAAAACAAGGGAGGTGGAAATCCACTTAGTAGCTTTAAATTAGCATATTTCGTATTGGTGAGCCCTGGCGTGAGGTATATTAAAAAGACAACACTCAAAATACCCACAAAAATATTTCCCTTCGGAATTTTTCTTCCCTTGGGTCCATCATGTGGGAAACGGATAAAGCCAAACAAATACAGTGCTAAACCTAAGGCACACAAAATCCAAATTCCGAAGAAAATTTCACGCTTCAACAATCCCCAATGTTCTACTAAATCGGCATTCGAAAGGAACTTAAACGCAAGTGCGACTTCTATAAATCCTAAAACAACTTTTACCGTATTAAGCCAACCTCCACTTTTTGGAAGGGAATTCAATAAATTAGGGAATAAGGCAAATAACGCAAATGGCAAGGCCAACGCTAAACCAAAGCCACCCATACCCATACTCAATTGCATTGCGCCGCCATCACTCGTTAAAGAACTTCCTAGCAGTGTTCCCAAGATGGGTCCCGTACATGAAAAAGAAACTATAGCAAGAGTAACTGCCATAAAAAAGATGCCAATGATACCTCCTAATTTATTTGCTTTATCGTCCATTTTAGAACTCCAAGAACTTGGTAATGTAAGTTCGAAATAGCCGAAAAACGAAAATGCAAAAGCAATAAAAATGACGAAGAAAATAACATTAAGAACCACATTGGTCGAAATATTATTCAAGATCTCTGGATCAAGTGAATCCAGTAAATGGAAAGGAATGCTTAGTAAAACATAAATTAAGAAAATGAAAAACCCATACATTATCGCATCTCGCAATCCCTTTTTCTTATTCTGTGCACTCTTCGTAAAAAAGCTTACTGTAAGCGGTATCATTGGAAATACACAGGGAGTAAGCAGTGCAATGAGGCCTCCTAAAAACCCGAGTAAGAATATCGAGAGTAATCCTTTCTTTTCTTTGTCTAGGACTGGGTACTTCTCAGTCCCCTTTAAGTCAATAGTTAAGGCGGCTGTTTTAGCTATATCATCGGCTGTGACCTCAGCATTGACTGTCGCAGCCTCTCCTGAGGCTAAATCCACTTCAAAGGTCTTAGTCTCGGGTGCTAGGCATTGCTTATCATCACATACCGAATAATAAATATCCACCTGAATCTTTAATCCATCTGGGTTTATCACATTGATAGCTTGGACAAACCGAACGTCATCTTCAAAATAAACAACATTCAATTCGAAAACTTGATCATAGATTGGTTCCACATTAGGCTCTTTCGTAGCTCCAATTAAAGTATATGTGGTCGCACTATTATTGTAACTTATTTCAGTCGGAATAGGCCCTTCATCTTCATCTCCAAATTGTTCCTGGCTATATAAATGCCAACCCGATTCAATGGCCGCTTTTATAATGATGTTATACTGAGTGTCCTTTTGTTTCTCGACAGAAACATCCCATTCTACTGGGTCTAAAATCTGTGAAAAAGCCGCATTGGCTACCAAGAGGATAATTAAAAAACTGACTATTCTTTTCATAGGTTAACTAGGGGTGTAATCTATTCGTACTATGTTTTGAGTGTTTTTCGAAACCTTAAATTGATTGTCGAGTCGCATTCCTACCACCCAAACAATCACATTATTACTACAAAGAACCCAAACGTTTTCTTTGGCGACCAAAGATAACTTTTCATCCTTGAAAAACTTGCTCAATTTCTTATTTCCTTCCATTCCGAATGGCTGAAATACATCTCCTTCCTTCCATCTTCGTAACAGTAACGGATAACTAAGCAATTCAGTATCCACAAAAACGGTGTTGGCATTGGTAATTTCAAAACGTTTCACCAACTCGAATCGAAGCTGAACAGGTAATTGTATCTCTTTAGTTTCTTTGGAAATATATAAGGGCCTTTCCTCAACATTGTCCAATCGAGCAGTAATAATTAAAACGTCTCTGTTCTTTATAATCCGATGCGTTGGCGAAAAAACTTGCTTTCCACTCTGACCATTTAGCAATTCTGAAATATCATTCCAAGCACTAAATCCAAATGGGTGTAACAATTCATATAATAAAGCCGAAGTATGCGGCAACTCTTTTATTTTTGAAATATGAATCTCAAGCCCTTCCTCCGTTGCTGTCATCACCAACTTTTGAACCAATACCATATAATCTGCCACTAAAGTTTGACTATCAGAAAGACGCTGTTGGGTTTTGATGAAACTGGGCAATACATGCTTCACCGCATCTTTATAGGGCGGGATTACATTCAACCGAAGGTCATTTCGTAAATAATCGGATGTACTATTGCTACTATCTTCACGCCAATAGAGGTCTTTCAACTTGGCATAGTCTAAAATTTCATCTCTTGAAAAAGGCAATAAGGGTCGTACAACAGTACCATTAATTTCTTGGATTCCTGTCAATCCCCTTAGACCAGTCCCTCGAGAAAGGTTGATTAAAAAAGTTTCTAAATCGTCATCGGCATGATGCGCCGTTAGCAAGTAATCAAACTTTAGATCCTTCAGAAGAACATCAAACCAATCGTATCGAAGTTTACGAGCCGCCATCTGTGTAGACAAGCGATGTTTGATTGCGTTTTCATTGGTGTCAAATTGTTTTAAATGAAATGGGATTGCCAATTGATCGGCTAATTCTTTAACGAATGTCGCATCACCATTACTTTCAGTGCCACGCAATGAAAAGTTGCAATGAGCGAGCGCCATGGGAAAATTCAATTCCTTTAATAAATGAGTCAGCACAACACTGTCCAATCCTCCACTACATGCAACTAGTAGTTTAGCATTAGAAAGCATTGGAAATTGATGCTCGATATGTGATTTAAAACGCTCTAACATTTTTTTTAATCTGCGCTAAATTACCAAAAACAACTGGCATATCGGAAAGGATGTTAAATTCAAGTGAAAGGACGGTGCTACTCCTATTTCCCATCACCTTCTAGAACCTCCCGCATGGCCTTGGCTTTTATCAGACATTCTTCATATTCACTTTCAGGAATTGATTTAGCAGTAATGGCTCCTCCTACCGAGTAACTTACATAGTTCGTTTCCGAATTATACAAAATACTCCTAATAACCACGTTAAAATCGAAATCTCCGTTGGGAGCAAAATAACCCACCGCACCGCTATAAAGCCCTCGTTTAGCATCCTCTAATTCTTCAATAATCTTCATGGCCGATATTTTTGGAGCTCCAGTCATACTCCCCATCGGAAAGGTCTTTCGGATAAGTTCTACGGAAGAGAGACCCTCATCTACTTCGCATCGGATGGTAGAGATCATTTGATGCACCTGTTCGAAGGTATATATCTTACAAAGCTCCTCCACCTCAACCGATCCCTTGGTCGCAAACCTTGAGAGATCATTTCGAACCAAATCGGTAATCATTATATTTTCGCTGCGCTCTTTAGGGTCTTGAGATAGGCGTTCTACCATTTTTTGGTCCTCCAATGCATTCGCAAGGCGTTTGGCAGTTCCTTTAATTGGTTGAGAAATCACAGTAGTCCCCTCCTTTTTTAAATAGCGTTCTGGAGATGCCGAAAGGGCAAAATGAGTCCCAAGCTTCAAAAAAGTGGCAAAAGGTGGACTTGAGATGGCATTGAGATGCTCAAAGGTTCGCAACGGATCTATCGTAGCGCCTTCAGAATAAAACTCTTGACAAAAATTAGCTTCATAAATATCACCGCGTTCCATATGGCGCAACATTTCATTTACTTTGTCGAAATAGGAATCTTTGCTGGTGCGTAGTCTTATTTTTACCGGAGGATTCTGGCTTTGACTAGGGGCTACTACCAAGGTATTCAAAATATCTTGCCAATCATCTTCCAACTCATCACTCACAAAATTAAGATATAGCACCTCAATCTCGTTTTCAGAAAAGAAAAATAATTTTTTAGGTTGAAAAAAATAGAGGTCTGGAAAATGGAGTCCGTCAGCATTTGTAGATTTCAGGCGCTCCACGTCATTTTTTAAATCATAACTCAAATATCCGAAAAGCCAATCGTTGGTGAGTTTCTGGTATTCCTCTAATTTGTCGAAAGCCTCGTGGTAATCTGTTTTGATAGCCGTTAAGGCGTCCACAGCCAAAATAGCCTCGTAACTACCATGTCCATGTTCATAGCTATTAGAATCTAGCCAAGCTACTTCGTCAAACTGTTGAGCCCACTGCAACACCTTGCTTTTAAGGTCTGAGGTAAGCGATGTATTTATTTTTTTAGAGAATCTCAACCAGTGAATTTGAAGGCTCTAAATTACTACTATTGATGCGTTCTGAGAAATTAAATCGAACAAGGAATTCAAGAATTTTATTTTCTCTTTCTACGGAAGCATACGATGGCTCCAGCAAAATTAATCTTGCTATTTTTTAATAAATCGTTGCACACTTTTTAAGTCTCCTGAAGCAAGCTCCGCAAAATACAATCCTCGTGAGAGTCTCCGAAACATTAATTCTAGCAGCATCCGAAACCTCTTTCAGTAAGCTGTCTACTTATAAAACAAGTGAATACAAAAAAACCTGCCCAATGAAGGACAGGTTTTATAATCTATTTGATTTAGAGTTTTAAATATGTAGTGCTCTGTCTCCAGTCGCCGCAAGGGCAGCTTCTTTCACCGCCTCGGCATAGGTTGGATGGGCATGACTCATTCTAGCAATGTCCTCTGCACTGGCTCTAAATTCCATGGCAGCAACTGCTTCACTAATAAGATCGGCGACTCTGGCTCCTACCATATGTACGCCCAATACTTCGTCAGTAGTGGCGTCACTTAGAATTTTCACAAAACCATCGGTATCTCCACTGGCACGACTTCTACCTAAAGCACGCATTGGAAATTGTCCCGATTTATAATCAACACCGGCCTCTTTTAATTGTTCCTCTGTTTTACCAACCGAGGCAACTTCTGGCCAGGTATATACAACGCCAGGAATAAGGTTATAATCAATATGTGGTTTTTGTCCTGCAATTACTTCAGCAACCAGGACACCTTCTTCTCCCGCTTTATGAGCAAGCATAGCACCGCGAATTACATCACCTATAGCATAAATATTTGAAATATTCGTCTGCAAATGATCGTTGACATCAACTTGTCCACGTTCGGTAATTTTAACCCCTGCATTCTCAGCTTTCAAACCGTCGGTATAAGCATGACGTCCTACAGATACTAAACAGTAATCGCCCTTAAATTCAACCTCTTGGTCTTTTTTGTTGGTCGCTGTTACGGTAATTTCATCACCTGCTCTATTCACAGCAGACACTTTATGTGAAAGGAAAAACTTCACGCCTTGTTTTTTCATGGCTTTCATCAATTCCTTGCTCTGCGCTCCGTCCATGGTTGGAATAATCCGGCCCATAAATTCGATCACAGAAACCTCAGCACCTAAACGACGGTACACTTGGCCTAATTCTAATCCAATTACACCACCACCAATAACGATCATGTGTTTTGGAATTTCTTTAAGTTTCAATGCCTCCGTTGAGGTAATAACTCGTTCTTTATCTAGGGTTATAAAGGGAAGAGTTGAAGGCTTGCTCCCCGTCGCGATGATGGTGTGCTTTGCTTCAATAGTCTCCGTCTTATCTTCCGAAGTAATTTCAATATGAGTGGCATCTACAAAAGCCCCCATTCCTTGAAATACATCCACTTTATTTTTAGTCATCAAAAACTCAACCCCCTTGGTAGTCATATCTACGACACCCTGCTTACGCGCTATCATTTTTTGAAAATTCAGTTTGATTTCGCCAGGAATTTCAATACCATGATCATCAAAATGCTTGATGGCATCTTCATAGTGGTGGGAAGAATCCAATAAGGCTTTACTTGGAATACAACCTACATTCAAGCAGGTTCCTCCGAGGGTACTATATTTTTCGATTATTGCGGTTTTCATACCCAATTGTGCGCAGCGTATCGCCGCTACATAACCACCAGGTCCCGAACCAATTATTGCAACATCATATGTGCTCATAAAGTGTACTTTTTACATTAAAATTGAAATCACTTTGCCGAAGCTTCGAAATCTTCTACAAAGTTACGACACTCCCCTACAATAGACAATATGCGAATGTGAAATGTTTGTTAGGGTTTTAGGCTGGTGCTTCCATTCCCGGAAAAGCCAACATTTGGCCCATTCCAACGGTAAAGAGCCAATTCCCATAAATGGCATGTTCAATGCTCACCAAAGTAGTACTACGGTATTTTAAATAAGTAAGACCGAAAAGGAGTCCGCCAATAAAGGTAAGCACCGTCACCAGAGTGTTTTTAAAAAATATATGGGCCAAGGAAAAAACGATGGCATTCACAAAAACGAACAAAGCTTTACTCTTGAACAGAGAACCATATCGTTCAAAGAAAAAGGTACGATAAATCACTTCTTGTGGCCAAACGGATAGAAAAGTATAGATAAAAAGAATGACAATAAATAATGGAATATTAGTCCGAGGCACTAAAAATAGAGCAGACGGTTTTGTTATCCAAACGAAGGCTGTTGTTACTATCGCAATAACAACAAACATGATCGCCAATCGTTTCCAAAAGGCCTTCCAATTCATACCTTTGTTAACCTTTAATGAAATGTGGAGTGCCCTTTTTAACGTCACCAAAATATAGAAAAACCCTACGATGACCAATCCAGTCTTCACCCAAATACTATATTCTAGGGCTAAACTAGTGGGTAAGGCGATAAAGAAGAGGAAAAATTCAATTAACAAATAGGTTTTCTTCGACATTATAATGTGATTTCGGTGGTGTTCTTTACTTCACTAATAGTAAACGAACTTTGAGTGCTCCCAATATACTTCAATGTGGTCAATTTATCGACCATAACTTGTCTAAAATGCTCCATATCCTTAACGATAACCTTTAGTAAATAATCATATTCTCCACTTACATGAAAACACTCTAATACTTCAGGAAGCTTTTTTACTTCGGCTTCAAAATAAGTAATAGCGTCCTTGGCATGTTTCTCAAGTTTCACATGGCAAAATACGATGATCCCTAGATTCACTTTATCAGGATCAATTAGGGCAACATATTGACGCACAATGCCATTACGCTCCAACTTTTTTATCCGCTCAAACACGGCGGTCACAGATAAATTTAGTTTCAAGGAAAGCTCCTTGTTCGTTTGTTTTGAATCTTGCTGAAGGTATGCAAGCAATTTTTTATCGATAGCGTCCAAAGGCATACTGAATTATTTTCATGATACTATAAAACTATCATATTAAATTCAGAATTAAAAACTATCATAGGTATTAATTTCAAATTTATTTTCTAATTTTATCAACACCTATTGATTTAAAATTTATCATACTGTAATTTTGGTCCAAATTAATCAGCATCATATTCTAGTTATGAAACAGTTCAAACCCGCAAATAATATTCAAGATTTACAATACTTTGGCGAATTTGGAGGCGTAAATCCCTCTATTTCAGATTCATCTACCTATACGTTCATCTCTGCAAAAACCATGTTCGATACGTTCGAAGGAAATGCAGATGGTTGTTATTTATATTCTAGGCATTCTACACCGTCCAATTTATACTTAGGGGAAGCTTTGGCAGCTATGGAAGGGACAGAAACGGCCAATGTTGCCGCCAGTGGAATGGGCGCTATTACTCCTACTATTTTGCAATTCTGTGAGGCCAATGACCACATCATATCCAGCAGAACAATTTACGGTGGCACCTATGCTTTTCTAAAAAACTTCATCCCGCGACTAGGGATTCTAACCTCCTTTGTGGACATTACCAACTTAGCGGCAGTAGAAGCTTCGATAACTGAAAAAACAAAGATTATTTTCTGTGAATGTGTCAGCAATCCTTTGCTTGAAATTGCGGATATTAAAGGTTTAGCTCAGATAGCCAAGAAGCACGGTCTGAAATTATTGGTAGACAACACCTTCTCTCCTTTGAGCATCTCTCCTGTCAAGTTAGGTGCTGATGTCGTGATGCACAGCCTTACTAAATTCATTAATGGAAGTAGCGATACTATGGGAGGAGTTACCTGTGGGAGTCAGGAACTGATTGATACCCTTCGGAATGTAAACGATGGCGCGAGCATGTTACTTGGTGCGTCTATGGACAGTATGCGTGCAGCATCGATCTTAAAGAATATGCGAACCCTCCATATCCGAATGAAACAACACAGTTCGAACGCTTTATTTTTAGCAGAGAAATTTGAGTCGGATGGACTAAAAACAGTCTATCCAGGTCTCGCTTCTCACCCAGGGCATAAACTTTATAAAACCATGATGAATGTAGAATATGGATTCGGTGGTTTGCTCACATTGGACGTAGGAACCTTAGATAAGGCCAACGAATTAATGGAATTGATGCAGGAACGCAACTTGGGTTACCTAGCCGTAAGTTTAGGGTTCTACAAAACTTTGTTCAGCGCACCAGGGAGTTCAACTTCCAGCGAAATCCCAGAAGAGGACCAAGTTGAAATGGGTCTGACCGATGGTTTGATTCGCTTTTCTATTGGCTTAGACAACGATATTCAACGCACTTATGAAATAATGGTAGATTGTATGCAAAAATTAAATATTCTTGAAATAGAAAAACCATTAGAGATGGCTTAAAAAACCAAAAGAGACTGTTTAGTAAGACAGTCTCTTTGTCGTTCTTTGAGATAACTTTGAAACCAAAGGGGGAAGCAATTAGGTTTCAAATGTGTCGGCTCCGGCAGATTTGAAAATTATTTCCCCTGTACTTTTTTGAAACTCTGCATAGGCAGAAAGAACAAGAGCCCCGCTAAGAATACTTGTCCTAAAATTGAAATTGAAACGATCATTCACGTTAGTAAAGTTGACCGTATCATTTACAAGCAATATTGGGTCTGGAGTTAGGGGGGATTGATCGATCATGGTGACGTGTATTCTCTTTATCACAGCATCTCGATTAATGTCGGCTAGAAAAAAGGCCCTATTGATAACGGCTCCATCTCCATCCAATGTAGATCCGCTTGTTAAAGGAAAATGAAACCAATTAGAAGTATTGGCATCTTGGCTCACTTTAGTTCCCCAATCTGCCCGTTCCATGTTTAAACCATTATCCGTGTTTGTAAATGGTTTGGAGAACTGCGGAACCAAGGCAACACCGTGACTCCAGAATTTAAATAATTCAGACATACTATAAAATTTAATTATTGATTACGAATTGTTTGTGGTCCCCAACTAATAGATTGCATTCAACATATTTAGCAAGCGTACTAATTGGTTTCTAGATATGAATCCAAATTAATTACTTCTGCAATAGTTGGAGTTCTAGAAAATGGAAATTGTAAGAATCGGAACAATTAAATTGTAGTATTCTGCCTTTTGAAGTCACTAGGCGATACTCCCGTTTGTTTTTTAAAACTTGTATAAAAAGCTGTGCGCGAGTTGAACCCGGCTTCCAAGGCTATTGATAGAATGGTATAGGACTCAAAATCTTTAGAAAGCAACATTTTTTGGGCTTCCTTGATTCGGTAGCTGTTTATGAATTCAGAAAAGTTTTTTTCATTATGGGTATTTAAAATTTTAGAAACATAGTTTGGACTAATCCCCAAATGTTCAGAAACCATTCTTAAATCTAATTGTTGATTTAAATACACTTTCTCCTTCGCCAGCCAATCCATTAAATTTTGGAAATGAATAAAAGATTTTCCCTCGATTTCAGAAGTTTGCCCATTTCCATTTGCCTTTTTAGGAGGCGTGGTATTTTTCATCATAAAGGTATGCAACGAAGTTCTTTCATAAAGAACTCGTGATTGATAGTACCCAATATAGCCTAACCAAATCACCAATATAGAAAACCCTAGGTATGAAGGAATGTATGGTTTCGTTCCAAAATCAAACTTACCGAAAACTACAAATGCGAAAGTAAAAGCCCAAAGAAAACATAGAAAAAACGCGGCGTGCAAAATCCGTTTTAACCACACCGTCTGGGCAACTACTTTCTCATAACTGAATCTTGAATTTTCACGCTCAAAATCTTGGATTACTTTATATGAATAAAATCCGTTAAAGATGGCAAACAAAAATGCCAAATATTCTTCAAACCTAAATAAATTGATATCGGTTCGCACGAACGTCAATAGGGTTCCTTCAAAGAATATCAAATCTATTTTAATCCACGTATATGCAATGAAAAAAAATACTAATGGGAAATACATAATGAATCTATAGACCTTGTAGCTCTTCTCCTTTCCTATATAATTCAGAACAAAAAGGAAAAACAAAGGAATCGCAATCGTTTCAAAAGGCCAAAACAGCAATTCAATTTTAGGATACAGTTTATTTAGATCGGTGTGCATTAACCATACTTGGAGGTTTTCCAAGGCAACAGTGATCATAAAAAATGCCAAATACTTAAAAGATTTATGCATCCGACGTGAAAACAACAATGAAAATATGGCACAACCAATAGCAGTAAAACAAAGCGAAAGAATTAATATATTGTAGAAAGTGATTTCCAAATTATTGGTGGATTGTAACGTTTTTGTGTTTTAAGAATACCCTTCTCAAATTTATGTTTAAAATAGTAAAACTTTCTTCGGAAGAAAAAGTGGTCCATAATAAATAGGACAACTCTCCACAATACACTTGCATGTAACTAACGAAATCGAAGCATTACAAACGAAATGATAAGAACAGTGCATGAGGGAAGTTGGTGTCTTTGAGACCAAGTACATTTCGTTAAAAATTCCCTCCATCGCCTAAACTTTGGAGGGACCATATCACACTCCTCACAGTGTGCTGGGTACCGTAGGACTTATTATTTTTTCTGAAGAAGTTGGTTTACCAATAATTTTAGCTCATCTATCTCTTTTTGCTGTGCTTTAATTGCTTCAATTTGCTCCTGCTGTTCTTGCATGGCTTTAATTAATACGGGGATTAGTTCTGTATAACTTACACTTAGTGTCTTTTGTTCGTCATTACTTTCGTGAACAATGTTTGCAATTATGCCTTGTACATCTTGTGCAATAAGTCCTAATGATTCTTGTTTTTGATTGTTTCTATTTTTCCAAAAGTATTGCTTAGGTTCTAATCTCATTACCTCAGCAAGACCATACTCTAAGTTTGTTATATCTCGTTTTAAACGTCTATCACTACTATGAACTAAAGCGCCTCCAGCCCATACATCCCCTCCAGTTTGATTAAGAAATAACGTTGAATTAGCACCATTAAGCCTAGCTATTATTTCATTTTGATCGATAACCATGTTTTGCCCAGCTAAATCTCCTAAAACTACATAACCACTATTGGTAGCTAAACTAGCATCAACACCGCCTGCAATATGCAATTTGGTATTGGGTGTATTTGTACCAATTCCAACTCTATCATTGCCAGCATCAACATAAAACAGATTAGCATCTGTATCGCCTTTAATATAGAAATCTACATCTAAACCTTGATCGTTAAAAACAGTGTTTCCACCACCATAGATAAAGTGTTGTGCTGTACCGCCATTATTTACAGTAAAAGCACCATCATCTCCAATATTAAATAAACTTGCAACAATTGTACCTGCTGTATTATTTTCTCTCCAATAGGTAGCTCCTCCAAAATAACTACTACCATTATCTCTTACCTCAAAATGATTGGTACCTGCGTCTTGGATAATGAAATCACCTGTCCCATCAAGGTTATGAGTTAAATTATAGTTTCCCTGAGCTATCAAAGTATTTTCAGAAAGTGTGCCTCCTAATTTTACATCATTGCTAGAAAGTGTTAAGCCGTTTGAGGCTGTAACTCCTCCAGCATTACTTACCCAACTTAAATTTCCTGATCCATTAGTTTGTAATACTTGGCTTATTGTGCCGTCAGTTGTTGGGAAAGAAAAAGCATTATTGATATTTAGAGTCCCATTTATTCTTAAGAGATCCGTATCAAATTCTCCATATACGAGGGCATTATTAGCATCTGCATCTGAATTCTCAATATAGAGCTTATTATCTCCGGTTTCAGTATAACCAGCCCTATAACCGATAAAAATATTGCTATTTCCAGAGCTTCCATGACCGGCGTGAGCACCAATGCCAGTATTATAATTACCACTATTTCCATAAAGCGAACGATATCCTAATGAACTATTTTCAGTTCCAGTATTATTCTGAAACTGTGAATGACTTCCTACAGCCACATTATTCCCGCCAGACATTTTATTGGTCATCGCATAATTACCTAATGCTACATTAGAACTTCCATTAGTTATTTTATCTAAGGCTAAATCCCCAATAGCCACATTATTAGTACCAGTTGTGAGTAACGTTAAGGTATTTCTACCCATACTGATATTTCCCGTATTTGTGTCGGAAGTTGCTGTTCCTGCATTAACCCCTAAATAGATAGAATTGCTTGCCGTATTGGTTTTTCCATCAGTTAAGTCATCTATTTTTTCAGAACCAAATGAGGTAACGTTAACCCAATCTACATTTCCAGCCCCATCAGCTCGCATAACTTGATTCGCTGTACCATCAAT